>CEQN01080220.1_pt1 | contig 19777 bp, 22 predicted proteins | sample 427011 | NCBI WGS metagenome assembly CEQN01 (sample SAMEA2621277, study PRJEB7988) | marine metagenome | biome: marine biome (ENVO:00000447); feature: deep chlorophyll maximum layer (ENVO:xxxxxxxx); material: "saline water (ENVO:00002010), including plankton (ENVO:xxxxxxxx)" | depth 120 m
CCCTTTCTTCCAATAGTAATAACCAACAGTAGCAATATCTGATATAGGATTCTTTTCTGCAACTTCAGTTACCAACCCTTGTTCATCAATTTTGGCAAAACTCCATTTAGGATGTGTTGCTTTAAAAGATACAATCCCACCATCTGCATCAGTTTCATTCATCTTATATAAGAATTCATTTGAATCCCACTCAACAAATTGGTCTGAATTAGCAAAGAACAAAGGAGTATCTTTATTGATGTACTTTTTGGCAAGTAATGCTGTACATGCTGCTCCTTCTGTAATTTTATCTACTTCAACAATCTTACAATTTGGTGTGATTAAGTTTAGTAAAGTATCTAAATTATATTTTTCTCTATGTTGTTTTTGTACAACATAAACATAGTTTGCTTTTATGTTTAGATTATCAACTACTGTTTGAATCATAGGTTTACCTTTTACATCAATAAGTGGTTTTGGAAAAGTATATCCAGCTTGTTGGAATCTACTTCCTGCACCAGCCATCGGTATTAAAACAGTTAAATTTTTATCTCTCCATGCAGGTGGTGATTGTTTTTCTCCCATTTTTATTTCGTTTAGTTTATTATCTATGTTACTATAATTTGTTTCTTTAGTATTTTTTACTCTCAGTATATGTGATTTGGAACGAGATGCTGCAAGTAATCCATATGGTGAATCTTCAATTATCAAAGTTTCCTCAGGTAAACAACTCATCATTGATATTGCTTTCCAATACATCTCTGGATGTGGTTTTCCATTCTTAACATCTTCATTAGATACTACTAAATCCATAAACTCCATAATACCCAACTTAGATAAAACTGTTAAACAAGTTTTTCTGATTGAGTTAGAACATACTGCAATTTTGTATCCTTCACTTACTAAGAAATTCATTGTTTTGATTAAATCCATACTTGGTTCTAATGCTCTTAACTTTTCTAATGTAAGTTCTTGTTTGCGTTCCCAAATAGTTTTATGATTTTCTTTTGGTAAACCTTTTTTCTCAGATAACATATCTAATTTCTGAGTTGTTTTCAATCCATCATATGTTGATAGATGTTCATTCCAACTAATTGCATATTCGTTTCCTAATGCTTCGTTAAGTGCATCAAAATGGATATTCTTTGCTTCTACAAGAACACCATCTAAATCAAATATGATTAGTTTTATTTTACTCATAAAATCCTAACAACTCATGTTCTCTTATTAAAAAATATTTTTCTCCATCAATAGTTATTGGGTCACCTGTCATATCTTTTGAATACATAACTTGATTACCAACTTTAACTGTAATTGGAATTATTTCTCCTGCTTGAGAGAATATACCTGTTCCAACTGCAACAACTTCTCCTAATACTTTTTGTCCTCTTTGTGCACTATCTGTTAAAATAATACCTCCTTGTGATTTTTTTTCTCCAAGAGATTCTGGTTTTACTAAAACTCTATCTCCTAATGGTTTAAATTTACCTTCCATGTTTACCTTCGTCTAAATGATTAAATAGTCCCTCACCATGAGCAACTTTATAGTTTTGTTTTGCCCACCACTTTGAGATGTTACCTTCTAATGCAATACCACCTCCGGCGAATGGTTCAACCGTCTTTAAATAAAAATCCTTCTTATACAAAGTAGGATTGTTTGTCCAATTACCATAACGAGATGTTGTAGTAAAATACTCACCTTCTTTTCCTATATGTTGTGGAAACTGTTCAGATGGATTACACCAATGAACTGAATCCAAAAGATGAGGTGAAGTACATTCAATCTCTTCATCATAATAATCTAATTCTTTTCCTCTATATTTGAATGAAAAATGTGGATGACCAGGATTCTTTCTGTGTCTATATCTTACTGCAGAGAATCCATTATCTAATAGTTCTATTCCACTTTTTAATCTTTCAATTGTAGTTTCTTCGTTTTCAATTAACTTCCAATCATGTTCTAATATTAAAACATTATCAGTTTTTGCTTGTTCTGTTAGTTCTATAAATCCTTTACCAATACCAACATTATCTTTAAGTCCTATATATGATAAATTAAAGTGTTCAGCAATTTGTTTATCAATATCTGAAAACTCTTGAAACAAAACACAAACATCATTTACTCTATGTACAAAATTATTATCAAAATAAGTTTGTAAAGTGTTTACTAAAGTTTGTCCACTTTTCCAAGATAATATTCCTACGCTTAAATTTAAACTCTCCATCTTCCTCTGTTTTGAAAATGTCTTAACCAATTTTTTAAATCTTGTTTTTTTATCTCATCTAATTCAGGTAAATCGGTAGTTGTACTCATTTCAGTATCAACCTTCCACCCTCTCAGTATAGATTTTGGGAATGGATTAACATCTTTTATAAAATTATCACCATACCAAACAATTAAATCATCTGGTATTTTTATCCAATGAGATTTTAGAGTAAAAAGTAAACATCCCCACCCACTCTCATCTATACCTGATTGCCATCTTTGTATTTTAGGATTTTTTAATGATGAATTTAATGAAAATGATTCACCTCCTAATCCTATAATACCTGAATTCTGTAATATAATTGGATTAATAATACCTAATATTTTAGTATCAAAATTTATATCATCATTACAGATAACAACTGATTTGTTTTTTGCTAATTCAACTCCTTTATTCCATGCAGGATTACAACCTGTGTTTCTTCCTTCACAAATATATCTTTGTTTTGGATGATATGGAATACTTGGTTCAAGATTACCAGAGTTATCTATAATAATAACCTCATCGCAAAATGGTTCATTTTGTAAATCCTCAACAAGTTTTTGAAATCTTGGAGATTTCAACATAGTTGGAACTACTGCTGTGTATTTATGTACATTTGGGTTTCCTATTCTCATTATACTTTTATAACTTGATGGTCTGTACCCACCACATTTAACATTACATATTTGTGTTCATTATAATATTCCCACAAATTCCAATCTCCTTTTGGAATATATTTTTCTGATTCACCTTGTTGTATAATACTACAACCAAAATCATCATCTATTGTCCATATCTTTAAATCACTTCTATTGATTCTTAATTCTGCTATTGCTTTCCAAACATCACCATTCCATATTCCATCTGGTATTTTACCTCCATTTTCATCTATTCTTATAGAATGTTGTTGTTCTGATGGTAAACAATCATGACAAACAATACTACCACCCTCTGACAAGTGTTTTAATGAGTTCTCTACATCTTTTAGAACTTGTTCGTTATGATGTAACCCATCAATAAAAATGATATCATACTCGATATCTGAATCTTTTATTGATTCAAAGTATTCATCAGATGTACCTACAAAATCAATCTGTTCTGTCCAATCATATCCATCACCAAATTGTGTTGGGTTTGGTTCTACACAAAATTTGTTTTCACAATTTACATTATTAAAGTTTGATGCTGGATTTTGTGTTCCTACTTCTAAGTAAGATTTGTAACTATGTTTATTTATCAATCTATTGATTATATCAAATCTTCTCATTCTTGTATTCCTTGTATTTATTGATTATAAATTCAGCCCTCTGTTTTTGTGTGTGATTCTCTATCACCTTATTGTATCCATTCGCTGCTATTCTTTCTCTTTCTTCATCATTACCATTATAGTGATTCATTTTATAAATACAATCAACAATATCATCATAATACACTATATCAACTTCATCTTCAAATAATTTATCTAACCCTTTACTCTTATCTAATTTATCACATAAAACCATTTTACCACAAGCCATACCTTCAAATATTCTACGAGTTATCTCACCCCATCTTGAATTTTGTACAACTATCTTTCCTTTGTTCAAGAACTCTGTATGTTCTTTAGGGCCCATATTATTTTTGTTTCCAACTGCACCACCTGCGTGATATGTAAGTTGGTCTAAAAATGATGAACTTCCTTTACCTCTTGTTGTTACTGCAACAAACTCTGGTTCAGTTTCGATAGGAAACTGTACTCTTGTATCAGCAAAATGTGTCCACCAATATGCATTGATTCCTCTTTCCTTATATTGTTCTACTGAATCTAAATCAGGTGATAGTGTTATATCAAATCTTTCTGATTTAGGAAAGTTTCTATCAAAGTTTTGTGGGTCATCTCCACTCTCTTGTACCCAAAATGCATCTACTAATTTTTTATCTAAATATGTTGAAGTAAATCTACCCCAATCCATAAACAAAACAATATCTGTTTTAGGTTTAGATTCAATCCATTTTTTTAATTCCTCATCATTCCAATTCTGTAATTTATTAGAACCTATGGATACAAACTCTACTTCCCAACCTTGAGATTCAAACTCCTTGGCTAGAGATAGTGGTGTTGACCACTCTTCGTTTTCGTATGCATATATAAAGGTTATTTTCATACTACAGCTCTTCCTTTCATTTTTTCCCAATCTCTATTTCTTCTGATTTCATCATTAGTTTTTTGAGTTGCTTTTAAAACATTATTTTTCGTACCAAACTTTTCAGTAATGTGGAGTAGTGCGGATAAATCTTTTGGGAAACAATGTCCACCGAATCCAAAATCACCATCGTGACCTGGAACTTGCCAGTGAGATGTTCCTAATCTTTTATCTAATACTGCGTATTCCATAACCTTGTCATAATCCGCACCAACCGCATCACATATTTGGTATATCTCATTTGCAAATGATACTTTTGTTGATAAAAAAGCATTTGTAGTATATTTCACCATCTCAGCATAAGTTGAATTAGTTTTTATAATTCTTGCATTTGGAAATACTTTTGAAAATAATCTTTTTAATTCAGTAGAACTAGGTCTTGGTCCACCTAATATAATCCTATCTTGATTGTCATAATCAGATACAGCATTTGCTTCTGTTAAAAACTCTGGATTAAAAATTATTTGTAAAGATTCAAATTTTTTATTCCATCTTTCTGTTGTACCTGGTGGAACAGTAGATTTAACAACAACTGTTTTTATAATCTCATGATTATCAGCATGTAAATCTAAATCATTTAGTTCATTTTCTATAATATCTACATTACAACTTCCATCTTTATTCATAGGAGTTGGTAAACAAAGAAACACATATTGTTGATGTAAAACCCAATCTCTTGTACTATTGCACAAAGCAGTTTCTCTATCATATGTGTGTACTTCATAATATTTTTTGAATTTCTGATAAACAGCGTTACCAACAAATCCCTGTCCTATAATTCCAATCATATCGTATCGTAAAATTCGTTTTGTTCTTCTTGTCTTTTGATTTGTTTATGGTGATATAAACAATAGTTTTCATCTGCAGGAAAGTTAGAAAAAGTATCGTAACCTGTAATCCTTTCATGAACTTTATTCATCCAATTTATATCATTAGTATTTTTGTAAATTCTTGTTTGATAATCAGGCCAATTAACCCAACCTTTTTCATTTAGATTCCATCTCCATTTTTGAATATGTTCATCAGTTAAACCTTCAACTGTATTTACTCTTGGTAAATAGATTAAATCAACTGCGTTTGATTCTAATATTTCGTGTAAGTTATCTAATAAAAATTCATTTGGTACTTCATCTGCATCAATCTGAAATATATAATCTCCTTTACATTGTGATTTAAGATTATTTTTATAAGATGCAAAATCTTTATTTAAAGGAAATCCTACAATTTTTATTTTATCTTTATGCATATTCTTCATGATGTTAAGATATTCCATAACTACATCTGTTACTGAATCTTCATCATATTGAATTACAATCTCATCATTCTCTCTTAACTTTTCTTTAATAGTATCTACTAAAACTGCTATTTCTGTAATCTCATTACATACTGTAATTCCATAACTAATCGATATCATCTTCTCTTATTTCTTCGTTTATAATTGTTTTCTTTTCTTGTCTTGATTGACCAGGTTCAAAGTATTGTTTTAAAGTATCTCTTTCTAAAAATACTTCCGATATGTAAGTAATTGAATTTAAATCATATGTTCTATAATTTCCACTATAAACTCTTGGTGAACCCTTTAATATCTTATAAACAGCATTACCATCATCATCTCGTGTACCTCCAAAGTTTTTTAACATCTCATCTAAATGTACTCCTTCATCTATGGTTTTACCTTTTTGTTTTAGTTTACCTAAAAAAGATAAAAAATCTGAAGGTCTAACTGAATTTATCTTAACACCATGCATTGTAGTTCCAACTTTACCAAATAGAAAAACTAATGAAGCTTTTCCACCTGATAAGTTTTTTGATTTACCATCTGCATATCTGTATTGAGAAATTTTAAATAAGTTTCTTAATCTAATATTGGATTTACCAACACGATTTTCACTTTGAATTATTTTTCTATACTGTAAAAAATAGTTTATATCTGCCATTAAAGTTTATTAATAGTTGGTAATTTTAATTCCACTTTTTTGGCAACCTTTACATACCTATCCATAATATCTAAAAATAATTCATCCATCCTTTTCAGAGAAAAGAATTTTCTTGTATTAATTTTTAAGTTAGCAGATTTAATCAATTGAGATTTATAATTTTTCCATACATCAAAAATCTTACCAGCAGCAACTGAATAATTTACTGAGAACCATTTGGCTTCTTTTAATAAGAACTCATTTGCAGCACTTGGATGGATATCTGTAAGTGTTCCATCAATGTAAACAGTACTATTTTCTGGTAAGAAATCAGTATGTCCACTCCATTTGGATACTATTATAGGTTTACCTGTAAGTGTGAACTCACAAAGTGGTCTCCCATATCCCTCACCTTTAGTAAAGGATAACATTGATTTTACTTTTGGATGATGATATAAGTTTGCCAGTTCATTTTCACTTAAATCACCAAACAATAAATAAATCGAAGGACATTTATCACCAAACTCTTTGGTTATATCTCTAATTTTTTTAGATATATTTTCTCTATCCATTACTGAAAATCCTGCAGTAGATGTTTTTAGAATTAAACCTGGTTGGTCTTTCTTTGGTATATCTTTGAAAACTGTACAGAATGTTTTTATTGTCATTCCGATATCCTTTCTATCTTGTCCTAAATCACCTTGTAACCAATGACCAACTACTAAATAGTTGAAATCTGTTTTAATATCTTCTAAAAATTTATCTACTTTTTTAGGTGCCTGCCACTTTTCTAATTCAACACCTTCATGTAAAACTTCTATTGGTTTTGAAATTTTGTGTTGTGCAATTAATTGACCTGTTCTCTTATCCTTTTCATCATAAGATGTGTTCTCTAAGGTAGTTTTTGTAAATCTACTTGGAACAATTATCAAATCCATTAAATTACATCCATCTATAAAAGATTTAGGTGCAACAGTAGTTTCTACACCAGCAGTAATACCAATATTATATTTACCTATTGGTCTAAATTCATTTGCAACTGTAACTTGAATATACACATCAGGTTGTTTACTTACTTGTGTAACAACACTTTCAATTATCTTTTTACCAATTTCGGTTTGTGGATTTAATTGATTTTGTGGTGTGTTACCCCATCTAGTAGGTATAACTTTAATATCGTACTTGTCCATTTTAAAAAGAGATGCAAGTAAATCTCTTGAATGGTCTCCATAACCACTTCTTGTGGCAACAGGTCCTTGAAATAATAAAAATGGTTTACTCATTATCTTAATTTATGTAGTTTATATCTTGGTTTTGGTTTGAAGTTTTTGATTGCTTTCTCAATACCATCTGCCATACACTTGTTTTGATTCTTAGCATTTAATCCTAATTCACCTAAAAATGCCTCTCTACCTTTTAATCCAGCTTCTTTTCTTTCTTGTGGTGTTTTATCATACCAATATTTAAACGCATCTGCAACTTCTTCTACATCCACTTTATCATCAATAATATATGGAGTAGGAACTGAACCTGTCATTGTTTGAACTCTTGACCAGACTGGTTTTACCCACTCACCATGAGTTACTTTATCTTCCCAATCTCTCCAATTATGAAGTGAACCTAATTTCTTATAATCTTCTGCAGTAAATAATTTACCATCAGATTTTTTTCTAAGTCCAAGTTGGTCTTGTAATCCACCAGTCACATTGATAATTGCAGGTGTTCCTGCCATTATTGATTCAGCAGTTGTTAATCCAAATCCTTCGTTACCCGCAATATTAATTGTAACATCAGCAACATTGTAAATCCAATTTAATTTTTCTTGGTCAACTCTCTCAGTTGAAAATATAACTTTGGCATCAGGTGCAATCTTTTCTTGTACCTTTGTTAAATCTGTACCATTTTGGTCAATTGGATTTGTGTGCATTATTAAACAAACCTTATCTTGTTTATCTTTAGGTAATTTTTGTCTAAACTTTTCAAACGCCCATATCACATCTGATGGTTGTTTTCTTCTGATGTTTCTGTTCATCCAAAACGCAACGAATTCAAAATCTTCATTTAAAGTTAATCTATCTTTAAACTCTTTTGGAACTTCAACTGGTTTATAAGTATCTGAATTAATACCATGTGGTACATAAGATACTTGCCAATCTTCGAGTGGAATATTAGTGCCTGTATCTATTTTACCAACTCTACTTACGATACCATAAGTTTGTCTTGAGATACATCCTAACCAATCACAACTTTCGTAATAATCTCTATTGTAATCTGGGTCTGGTAAATCATCCCAAATGTGATAAAATAAAATCGGAATATTTTCTCTAACTTCCGCTTCTATTTCATATAACCATCTCCAATATCTTGGGTCTGTAAAGTGTAAAATTGCATCGGGTTGATGCCTCATGATTAATTGTCTCAGAATGTTTGCATCTCCATACCCTGTCCAAGGCACGATTTTTAACGATGCATCAGCAATACCTGTTAACTTCCTCATATCCTCACCCAAATCAATTTCTTTTCCTTGGTCTGGATGTTTTATTGCAGCTCCTAATTGAACCCAATGAAATCTATCCATTGTACCACTAACAAATTCTTTGGATACTGTTGCGATACCAGAGGTCATTCTTAAGTCATCTGATAACAGTAGAATTTTCTTTTTTGCCATGTAACCTTTATTTAAATTATTTAAATTGTTCTAAATCTTCTCCTATCGTTCCAATATATTCTTGTTGTATTACCTAAAAATTGTAATTTATCAACTTTTTTATTGAAATCATTTCGGAGCCCGTTTAGTTGGGTGTTGCCATTTTCTTGATTTTTTCTGGTCATTCTCTAAAATTGTGAACCACTAATTTGTAGTTCTTCGTAATTATTAATTTCATCTCTGAAACCTTCGTTCTCAACATATTTGTTTAAAGAACGATTTACTAGCTTTTGTAAAGTGATATTAGAATCAAATGATATCTTTTTAAACTTAGAATATACATCTGTCAATATTTTTACTGTTGTAAGTTTTGTATTTGCCATAACTCTCCTATTTTATGTTCGTATATAAATATATAAATAAATATAAAACAGGTATTAATTCCATGCCGAACAAAGTCCTCTTTGTTTAAATTCACACCAATCACATGGTTTACCTTTGTTAGTAAAATAATCTACATCCAATTTGTGTTTACCTTCTTCGTTGAAAACTGTTTCAATAAAATTCATAAAACCTCTCCAAGCTTTGTTGATTGAAGGTTTACCATTTGCTGGAATATGTGTTGATATTCTAGGTATTGGGAAATCCCAATCTTCCTTTATCTTACGCTTAAGTATTTGGAATTCTACATGAACCTTGTCCAGCGGAAGATTATATTTGTCCGAGTATATTTTCTTGTATAAAAGTATCTGAGCATTCTTAATTTGGTCTCTCTTTTGATACTTATTCCATCCTCTTGTAGATGTTTTTAAATCAATAATAGTAATTGAATTATCGTGAAGATTTCTTAGTACAACATCTACGAAACCGATGAAGTGTACCTTTGGTCGTATTTCAGCATTAAGTGGTAACTCAATTGCCTCTAACTTCTGTCCTTTCTTAGAATACCATTTTGCTAATTTAGATTTAAAATACTTTAGTATTTGTCTACCATCACCAAAAAATTCTTCTAACTCAACTTGTGTACAAGGTAATCTATCTCCTTGTTTTTCCTTTTCCTTTGTAAACTCTTCAACTAATTTATCTTTCAATAAGATATCCAAATCAATTTCCATAGCTTGTTTCTTTGTTACATTGTACATCACATCCAAAAAGTGTTGGATGGTTTCGTGCATTGCAGAACCAAATATTGTGTGAATGTTACCAGAACTTTCACCTAATTTATCGATATAATTTAGTTTGTATTGTTGTGGACAAGAACTCCACATATTATATTGAGAGAATGATACTCTACCCATTTAGTAAATCTTTGATTAAATCTCTGATGTTATCGTGGTGTTTACTCCACTTATCACCTTCCATGTCTGTTGTACTGTGTTCACACTTTGCTTTTAAATCTCTTTCTATTTCCGAAAGGTGTGTCAAGATTGTAAGTTTTCTCATATTATATTAGCTAATATACAAAAAATAATTGAGAAATCCAAATTTAAAATAAGTTTTTTTGTCCTTTATCATCTTTCCATTTAGATGAACCAACTGGTGCTTTATAAATAGGATTACCATCATCATCCTTTTTCCCAAAATTCTTTAATCCTTTTAGTTCTTGTTGTTTTTTCCAAATAGGTGAACCAATTGGTGCCTTATAAGTTTTCATCCAATCCATACCATTTATATCTTTCATCTGTTTTCCACCTCTAAGTTCATCTAATCTTGTGTTTTCTTTAATAATTTGGTCTCTTTCATATCTCATAAAATGTTCATCTGGTTGTTCTTTTGTAAAGGCAATCATTGATTCAATTTTATTTATTGTAGTAGGTTCTTTAAACTTAGTAAGTAAATCAGTAAGATATTCAATAACTCTTGGTTTATCATGGTCTGGTAAATACTTTAATGCTGACCTTCTTGGTGCCCATGCATAATAAAAATCTATATTTCTTTCGTGTTCAATATGTCCTTCATCTAACATAAACTTGTAGAAATCCCATATATGAAAAACATTATATATTGTTGTAGTGTATTGAAAGTTATATCCATATCCAACCTCTTGTGTTTCACTATCTGCTGGTTTAAAGTATTTTTGTATCTCTTTTAGATTCTTTAAAAATACATCTGTTTTAAATCCAGTTCTTTGATACTCTCCAACATCTCCAACACCATCACATGATATTGATAAGAATACTTTATTAAAATCAAACCAAATATCTAAGAAGTTGTATTTGTTAAATTTTAAAATTGATAAGTTTGTATTGTAGTGAATAGATACATCTTTCTTTTGTCTACCCCAAATGTCTATTGTTGGTTTTGTTTCGTGTAAGTAATTTAATAATTCAGAATGTTCTGGTGTTATAAGTGGTTCACCACCAGCAAAGTACCAACTTTTAACGCTGGGAAGGAATGGTTTTAATTCCTCTACAATACCTTCTTTAGCTTTTATAACTTTTTTAGGATTGTTTTGTTTCCAATAATCATAGTATTCTTTTGTTCTTATTTCATCATCATGAGGATTTTCTACTAAAGGTACTTCTTTATACCATTCTGAAGAAAATGTATGATTACACATTCTACATTTAAAGTTACATAAATTAGAAAATCTAATATCGATATGTTGTAATGCATCTTTAGGTACAGAAAAATCTTTTCCTACCTTTGGCATTTTCCATAAAGTATTGTTGTTGAAATTTTGTCTTGGTGATGTCTCTCCTCTATCTTCTCTTTCGTAACAAACCATACATACTGAGTTACGAACTCCCTCACTCATATCTTTTCTGAGTTGTTTCATTTGAGGGGAATTTATTGCCTCTTCTACACTTAAATCTCTTAAACTAAGTTTATCCTCAAATTCACCACCTATACAACAAGGCTTAACTAAACCAGTTGGTTCAGCATATAAATGCATGTAGGGTAAAATACAATGTGTGTTTTTACTTTTATCTGACATGGGTTCATCCTTCTATATTTTGAGTTTAAGTTTGGTTATTTGTTTTTTATCAATACCATACTTTTCACAAATATATTTTATGTTTTCTCTTCCTTCTCTTGTTGCATATAATATTTCACAATATTCTTCTGATTCTTTATTCGAACATTGGAAATCTTCTTTTACTAAATCTACTAACCAAGATTCATACTTATCAGTTTTTTTACCTTTTATATATTTTAAATAATATCTACCTTTTGGAATTATACCAATCAAAGTTAAATATAATTGTTCTGGTTTTAATCTTTCTGTATAAGGTTGTAAATCTGCTATGGTTGTAATCCAATCTGAGTTCATTGATAGAAATCTATGAATCATATAATTACTCCATGTTTTCAAATCTCCTTCCTCTAATTTATCAAAATAGTTAGGGTCTTGAAATTGAGTAATAGCCTTTATGTGGTCAAATAAGGTTTTTGCCATCTGTAAATAATTCTTTTATTGTTTTCTTAAAGTTTTGAAATCCTTTTTTAGCATTTTCTTCCCACTTTGATGAATCACCATCATCACTTACCCACTTAAATGAGTATAATAGTTTGTTATAACGATTACAAACTTGAGCAATAGAATATAATTCCATATCTACAATATCACAAGTTTCAATCATCTCTAAGTATTTCTCAGCATAATCTTTTCTATGTTTATCATAGAACTGGTCTGTTGAAAAACATTTGATATCTGATTTACCTTGAAGTTTTATAGAACCTAAACCATGAAAAGGAGTGTGTCCATATTCAGCAAAAGGTCTTACATCTATATTATTAAAAACTTCACCAACTGTAAGTACATCTCCTATTTTGTAATCTTTTAAATTACCACAAGAACCAAAGTTGATTACACAATCGGGGTCATACTTTTCAATCAACCTCGTTGTGTTCATCGCAGCATTTATTTTACCTACACCAATAATATGTATCTCATTTCCGAATATTTCTAATTCATTATGTTCTAAATCAGTTGCAGATAAAAATAAATACTTACTCATATGAAATCAAACTCCTTACATCGTACCCATCGTAAAGACCGATATCTAATAATACTAATTTATCTAAAACTCTGAACCCATTTAATTTACATAATCTTTCAGCAGCTTCAATAGTTCCACCTGTTGCAAGTACATCATCTACGATTACACAATCACCAATGGATTGGTTAGGTAATACTCCCATCTCTAATTCATCTGTTCCATATTCTAAATCATACTCAACTGATATTTTTTTTGGATTTGGAAGTTTACCTTTTTTACGAATCATTCGAACACCACCACCAAACTGTAATGCTAGTGCTGATGCAAACAAGAATCCTCTTGATTCTATACCAACCCAATAGTTAGGTATCTCTTCTATAAGATTACCCATATCTTTTATTGCTGATTCAAACGCAACTGGACTTGCCAGTAGTGGTTGTATATCTTTGTATTGAATCCCATCTTTTGGAAAGTTTGGGATATTATCAATATAATCTTTATAATTCATTATTTATCTAAGTTACGAATTTCTATTGGAATTAATTCTTCTTTAACTGCACCACATTCTCCACAACAATATACATCAACTGGTATCATCACATCTTGTGGAGTACCTGTAATTATTTTGGAAATTGTTCTAAATTTTACTGCAGGTAAAAATACATCATACCCACAATGATTACAAACCATTGGTTTAGATTTTTTTAAATCTATCTTAGGTTGTTGTGGTGGTTGTTTTGGAGTTTTATCTCCCATTCCTATTATCTTTGCCATTATTTTAAAAGGTTTAATAGTTCTATCATCAATGCCATAAATTGTATCTCTTTATCTACAACTAACGCATCTTTATATTGTCTATCTGAAAGTGCAAGTATTACATTTGCAGTATTTCCTTTGGCATACTCATCTACTTTTTCATAGAAGTGTGAGTATAAATCTGTAAAATCTTGTGTACGAGAATCTGCAACAGTTTTTCTAATTTTTATAAACTTGTTTCTCATCTCATCTTTAGATACAAATATTTCAATTAACTTAGTTTTTAAATCTCCTTCAATAACACTCTTTGTATCAATCTTTAATTCTCCTTTATGTGTTCCTAACTGACAAGTGTTGATAACCTTTCTAATATCAGGATATGAACTGTCAATGATAGGTACAAGGTCTTTTGGTTGAAACTTTACTTGTTCTTTACCTAAGATTTGTGATATCTGTACTGCAACATCTTTTCTAGTTGGTGGTACAATCTGAAATTCTTGTGTTCTACTTCTAATAGGTGAAATAACTTTCTCAACATAATTACAAGTTAGAATGAATCTACAATGTTTTGAAAAAGTTTCCATTAAGTTTCTTAAGATTGCCTGTGCATTTGGAGTCATATAATCAAACTCATCAAGTATGATTACTTTCAAATCTTTAAAACCAACTGTTGATGCAAAACCTTTTACTTTATTCCTAACTGTATCCACATTATTCTCATCAGATGCGTTTATGATGATATGGTCACAATCTATTGAATTTACAATAAGTTTTGCTAATGTTGTTTTACCAGTACCTGCTTTACCAAAGAATAATAAATGAGGTATATCTCCACTCTGAAGATAATCATTTACCTTTTGTTTAAGGTGTTCATTACCTACATATTCTTCTAATTTTTGAGGTCTATACTTTTCAACCCAAAGAGAATTATTTACTTCTTTATTTGTTGTATCTTGAAAAAATCCCATTTAAGCTGTTGTGTTTGTTGTCCATCCTTCTGTCCATACATATTGATTTTTAGTGATTTTGGATGTCTTTAATTGTTTTACTAAGTTAATTACCTTATCTACATTATCTAAAGATTCTTCAATCTCAGTTCCGTCTGAATAGTTTAAATCCCATTCTCCACTTTTTAACATTTCAAAATCTTTTCTTATAGTTTTTAATGTCGATAATATTTCTTTTGTTTTATCCATGATTTATTTTTTATGAAATACAAATATTGGTTCATATTTGTAAGATTTACCATTATGTTTTACTGCATTCTTGATTCCACTTTTTGTTGGGTCTAATCCAACCATTCGTGTCATCAACATTTTTAATTTACCTTTATACTCACAACCCAATTCTTTTAAGATATCAATAGAATCTTGTTCTAATGGATAGTAAACTGATTTACCAATCTTGATATCAGCAATATTCCATAAGATATATCTATCATTCTTTAGATACTCGTAAATCGTTGTTAGAGTAGGTTTTAAGAAGTTATCTCTCCAATCTTCATATTCACCATACGCTTTGAACGATTGGTTCTCATCTTGTGAATATTGTTCTCTGTTAAAGTAAGGTGGTGAAGTAAATGAAATATCTAACTTACCTTTATACTTTTGAAACTTAGGATTATTTGAGATTAATTCTGAACCATCTTGAAATAGTTCATAAGTGTTACCTTGTTTTTCTACATTAAAAAATGATGTTAGTTTATCTGAAAAATCATCTACACATTTATCATTGTAGAATTTAGCAACATATTCATAACGAGAAATACCTAATTCATCTAAGAAATTATCTGGATTAGGGTCTGTACCAACATAGTGAACTTTCTTACGAGAACTCATTGCTCCAATTATTCTACCACCCCATCCACTTGATGAATCATAAATATGTAATGGTTCATCAGTATCTATATGTTTAGTATAATTTTCGTAAATCCACTTTGCAGTTAGTGCAGGAAAGTTTACTGCTGGTTGTCCACAACTCAATCTGAATACTTGTAGTATCTTTGGGAAGATACCATCAGTTTTATCATACCATCTAATTAGATATTTGTATTTAGTAACTGTTCCTGCTTCTGAGGTTGTTGAATCAACAATCTCACCAAGATTTGATATTTGTGTTTTATTTAAGTAACCTGTTGCAACCAATCCATTTACCTCTGCTGAATTCAAATATAGATTACCAAATCCAACATATCCTTCATTGAATGTTCCATAATTATTTAAGGTAGATTCTTTTACTTTTGCAAGTACGATACCCAAATCTTTATATTTTCCTTTAAAAACTTTTCCATCGTGAACATCTTTAATAAAATCTGTACCACTCTGTCCATTCCAAAATGGATTCTCATCTTTCTTATCAACAATTGAACGAGACCAAGAGTACATTGAATCCCTCTTTACTGCTCGTTTCATAATCCTAACAAATTTATCTTCCATATCTGGTTCAGCAAAGTGGTCATATATAGATAACCCTCCCTCTGCTGATTTACCAGATGAGATTTTTGTTTTTAACATTGTTGGAAAGAACTGATTTACAACTGATGCATCTTTATTGAAGTTTTGGATAATTCCTAATGATTCCTCATCTCCTGTCGTATCCTTTACCCAATAATCTGCTGGGTTTGATTTTAGTTTCTTAAATGATTTTACGATACCTTTCTCATTTTTACCAATGACAGGTGGAGTTCCTCTTTCATCCCATTGTTCAGTTACTTCTTGACGAAGTAATTTTGCCCACTCAACAAATTCATCATCAGTTTTTGATAATAATTTATGATAAGTAGTATTAGATTTGAACTCTGAAAACTTACTCCTTTCGTAAAAGTGCATTATGATTGAATTTGAACTAAATAGTAATCTGATTTATATCCATCTACTTCGAATGAAATATGTGCTAATCCATCAGAAGATATTTTTAGTGTTGCATCTTTTGCCTCTTTGTTAGCAACTAATATTTCTTTTAAGAAGTTTGCTGAGAATGAGATTGGTTCAACATCACTATCACAAGTACAATCAACATCAATCTTAATTCTATTTGTATTAATGTTTGAATAACCTAAGATGATACTTCCATTGTTACTTTTACAAGTAAATGTAAAGTTATTCTCATCTGGTAATGCTGATTTTGCTCTAATAAATCTATTAATGAATGTATCATCCAATTTAATAGTAATATTAAAATCAGGTAATTGTTTTAAATCTGGTACATTAGGTATAACCGATAAATCAGCCAACATATAGTTTACTGAAGTTGAACCATCTTTAAATTTAAGTGAAATTGCTTTATCTTCAGTTTTTGTGATATCAAAATCAACATCATCAGAAAGAACTGATAACATTTTTGTTAGTTTGGTTGTATCATATACACCAAATGTTGAATCTTCAAAATCAAATTCTGAAAGTGATACAGTTCCAAGAACTGATTTATCATCTGAGATGAAATTAGTAGATAGTGAACCATCTTTTGATTCCCATTTTACAGATTCTACTAAACCTGCCAAGTTGTACTTCGAAATGAAGCGATTGATTCTTGTTTTTTCCATAATTATTTAAATTTTAGTATTAAAGTTTTATCATATATAAATATATACAATTCGTTAAAACGAAAAGAATTTTTCCGCTGTTTTTTGTTCTGAGATTACTTCTCCCCACCCTATTGCATCATAAAAATCTTGAAGTTTCCTATGTAGTTCTCTTTCAAAGATTCTATTATGGTCTGTATAAGTTTTTATAAAGTTATTTATTTCAGGTGGGTCTGAATAACCTGTGAAACCTAAACCATCTAATCCTAATGGATTATTTTTTAAATAAACCCACTTAATTTTATCCCCATCTCTCATAGGTTCAAATTTAAATGGGGCATTAAAATGTCTTAAACAATCATTATACATAATTGCTGCCTTAACATGAGCAGGAGTTCCTTTCATAATAGAAAATAATTGTCTCTTACCCTTTTTAGGCATATATTTCGTTAAGTTTTTTACTGCAGAATTTTTGGCAATATTTTTAATATCTAAATCTACCATAGATTTCTTGAATGATAGTACCTTATCTGTTATTTCTGTTTCTGTTTGTCCTCGTAGAATCGATATAAGAACATCTGACATGATTTCTTGGAATGCCTTAGGGAAACTACTTCGTTTAACATCTAATCCCTTTACATCTAATTTATCACAAGGTACTCCATTATCTGAAATAATCCATTGAGCATATCTTTTCTTGGCAATCCACAATCCAGCCTTTGCAACATATTCTTTTTTGATTTCTAATCTATGTTTATCTTTATCAACATTTAAAACTTTTTTTGCTAAGATATCATAGAAATCATTTAGATAATCTTGCATCTCTTCTGCAATTACATTTACATAACCAGCAATTGTATCTTGGTCTTGTTCTTTCCAATTAGGAATTCGTTTATCCATTAAAGGAACTGCTGAGAAAAATACTGAATCTGTATCGATGTATATGTTTGAATCTAAATCTTTATCACCTAATTCTTTGTTGTACTTGATGTTCCCCATATCCGCAGTTGATTTAATAACTGTTTGGCCCGTTGTCGTAACTGCCTCTGCGTTATCAATATCATAAAACCGAAAGGCAGGAAGGCCAAGAACACCATACAAAGAGTTAAGTAAAATCTTTTGAACCAATTGTCTTTTGTGGAAGAATGCATATTTTGCTTTGTTACCTGCTTTTCCATATTTTTTCATTTCATTTTTATATTCAACTCTTTGTGCAAACCACAAATCAAGAATACCAGGAATACATCCTACTGAATCAGTACGATATAGTACACCATTTGATGATACTGAAAATTTACTTTCTTCTAAATATTTTTTTAGATTATCTCTTGTTATAGTATCATCACCAATTGTATAAGTATCTTCTTTTCCTTTTATAAACTTGTTGGCATCCCAATTATTAATTTTGGCAACTTTAGTTTCAGGTGAAATATTAAGAGTCATAATAATTGAAGGATATAGTGAGGTTAAATCTAAATCATATACCCAATCATATTTACCAACTATTGGTGCCTTTACATATGCCCCAATAAATTTATCATCACCTCTTTCTTTTAATGCCTCCATTCTTTCTCTTCTATCTGAAGGTTTATTTGGTGCAACTAAATTCTTTCTTCTTAGGTAACATAATAAAGCACCTTCAAGATACTTTGATGAGTAAACAAAATCTTCATATGGTACATGTCCTGCATGACAGATACCTCTACATAAATCAATAAACTGAAGTTTCTTATCTAATTCTACAACAATCTCAACATCCACTAAGTTATACTCAATGAATTTTTCAATATCATCTCTGAATAACTGGTCAAGATTACCTTGATATTCAATCTTACCTTTGTTTACCTCCATAGTACCAACTGTATCTAATCGATAGTTTGGTAGTTCCCCATAGTTGTAATTTTTATAAAGTGATATATAATCTAAATAAGATACACCAGCCATAAAGAATCTTTGTCTATAAGGAGACCAGAAACATTGTCCAATTGGAGATAATCTGTTTGCTTGTCTTTCACCTAATAATCTTTTGATTCTATTATAAAGGTAAGGTGTATCGAAGTAATCAATATTCCAACCAGTAACGATTGAAGGATTAATCATTTCATATAACTCTAAATATTTTTGTAGTAAATCTCTTTCATCTCTGAATGGAAGAACAATTGCTTTCTTTGTGTTCTTTTCAATCATCTCACCCTTCTTATCCATAACCAATACATAATATTGATTTGTTGCAGAATCGTGAAGTGCAATTGATGTTATTTCATTTTCTGCTTTCTGAGTATCTGGTAATCCACTTTCCATCTCTACCTCAATATCATAGGTAAGAGTAACATGACCTACTGATATATCATCGGATTCAGAATAAGTATCAACTAAAACTCTTGTAGTTTCAGCAACATCTGATTCGAATAAATTAGGGTCATCAGATTTAAATTTATAAATCTTAGTTAACCTATCTCCATAAATGGAAAGGAACTCTCCCCTATCAGCTTTTTCATATGCGTATCTTGTATAAGGGAAAGTTCGGTATCCTAATTTATCATCCCATAAGTGTATGAGATTCTTTTCTCTTTGGTAGTAAAT
>CEQN01027013.1_pt1 | contig 19687 bp, 13 predicted proteins | sample 427011 | NCBI WGS metagenome assembly CEQN01 (sample SAMEA2621277, study PRJEB7988) | marine metagenome | biome: marine biome (ENVO:00000447); feature: deep chlorophyll maximum layer (ENVO:xxxxxxxx); material: "saline water (ENVO:00002010), including plankton (ENVO:xxxxxxxx)" | depth 120 m
ATATTCACTCCAACTTGCCATAAAACTAAATAATGCAGTAATAACAAGTGCTGGCCGAGATAAAGGTAAGATTACTTTATAAAAAGCTTGAAAGCGAGTACAGCCATCTAATCTTGCAGATTCTTCTAGTGATGGAGGAATTGTATCATAGTAACCTTTCATTTGCCAAATACAAAAAGGTAATGCCGTAGAAGAATAAATTATAATCAGACCTATATATGAATTGATTAGTCCTAAATAAGAAAGAAGAATAAAAAATGGAAGAAGAAGCATGGTTGCTGGAAATATTTGTGTAGTTAAAAGTGCAATCATGCCAAAATCACGACCCTTAAACTTAAATCTTGATAAAGCATATCCTCCTGTTGAAGCAAATAATACTCCAGTTAGAGTAACTAAAAATGAAATAAAAATAGAATTTCTGGCCCAAATTAAAAAATCAGTTTTAGTAAATAAAGATACATAAGATTTAATACTAGAGCCGGCATCCCATATCCCATTATTATTTAAATCAACAAATGGTTCTTCAGTATCCCATTTATTATTTTTGTTTAAATCAACAAATTCTTCTGCTGCTTGAATTAAGGATAATGATTGAGTTTGAAAAGCATTATCAGTTCTAATTGAAACTGCTAAGATATTTAATACCGGATATATAGCTATCAAAGTAAAAAAGAGTAAAAATAAAAAAATAAAAATAGTCTCTATTTTAGATTTCACTAATACACTCCCTCTGTAGCTCGAGTGCGTCTTAAGAAATATAAAACAAAGCCAAATAATATAAAGAAAATAATCATAGATAATGAAGCCGCATATCCATATCTATATAGATTAAAGGCTGCCTTATAAACAAAACTTACTAAAATATGTGTTTGATTTGATGGCTCTCCACCATTACTAACCAACCATACAACATTAATATTATTAAATGTCCATACCGTCCCTAAAACTGTTGCTGGAATCATTACCGGCTTTAACATTGGGAAAGTGATATTTTTAAATTGTTGCCAACGATTGGCACCATCCACCTTTGCTGCCTCATATAATTCGCCAGGTATAGATTGTAATCCTCCAAGTGCAATAACCATCATAAAAGGGAACCCCAGCCAAATATTAGTTAAAATACAAGCAGCAAATGCCTCCATAGGCTGACTAAGCCACTGAATAGCTGGTAAATTAAAATATTTTGTTATTACTAAATTAATTGCACCATATTCTTGATTAAACATCCCTCGCCAACTAAGAGCAGCAATATATTGAGGTACTGCCCAAGGAATAATTAATAGTGTACGTATAATAGGTTTTGCTGGCAAGGTGCGATTTATAAGAATTGCTAAAAATATTCCAAGTGATACGTGAAAAAAAATATTTATCACGGTCCATAAAATAGTTTTAAATAAAATAGAATAGAATTGATAGTCATACAATACATTTGCATAATGATGTAATCCAATAATTTCCCAATTATTAAATGTTCTTAATGAATAATTAGATAGAGAAATAAAAATATTATATATAAATGGAAAAATAACTACAGCCATAATTGCTAAAAAAGCTGGCATGAAAAAAAGATATGCAATCTTATTCTGCTTATAATCTATTATAAATTCAGGAATCTGTTTTAAACATATTATAAATAGAATCAATAGGCTTATTATGCCAATTAACTTAAATATAGTTCCTTGAATTCCTGGTTGAATGATTTCATTCATTACTTCTATTTGCCTAATAGAATTTATTTGAGATTTTTTAGCTGCAATCTCTGGTGTAATGGTACCTCCAAGCACTGCTTGATATTGTTCACGAAGAGAATCCCAAATAGCTCTCATTTCTGGTATGATAGGCATAGGGCGCCCAACCTCAATAATTTCTGCAGATTTTTTAAGCAAGAGATTATCTTTCACTATTGGATTATTTAAAGCAGCTATTGAAGATGGCTGACTATTTAAATTTTCTGTAAAATATAATTGAACGGAAGTGCTAGTGAGATATTTCATGAGTTTAATTGTTTCAATTAATTTATAACCTCTAGTATTAATGTTTATTGAATATCCTTTTGTACTAACTAAAGGTGAAGGCCAATTTCCAGTCTCACTAACCTTGGGTAGCCTAGCAATACCAAAATTAATTATTCCATCATAATCACCCCAACTCCAATCTCCATTTATAATCATAGCAGCATTACCAGTTTTAAACATAGCATTAGCAATTTCATAATCACATTCTTTTGGAACTATCTGATGTTCATCTCTTAAGCTTTTAATAAATTGAAAAGCTTTTCTATTTCCATTTGTATTTAAATTAGGAGAGTTATCATCTGCTAGCATCCAATCTCCAAACCCTCCTAACCAAGGAACATAAAAAAATGGTTCAGTGAAATTCCAAACTAATCCATATTGATCTATTTTCCCATCATCATCTATATCTAGAGTCATCTCCTTTCCTATTTGAATAAGTTCATTTGTATTTTTGGGAGGCGATGATATTAAATCTTTATTATAAATTAACATAAGATGATTACCTACAACATCACCAACCATCCATATTTGATTATCTGATTTAACAATAGCATTATTAACAAATTGATTAAAATAATTTTCAGGAAAAAGCGAATCTAAAGGCTGAATAATATTCATTATAGAAAAAGGACCAACTTGATCAGAAGGACCATAAATTAATTCAGGGCCACTACCCCCCATTGCTGCTGCTTGAAAGCTAGAACGTAATTCTTCAGTTTCTCTATAAGTTAAATTAACTTTAATATTTGGATTATTTTTTTCATAGTTATCGCAAACCTCTCTCAATGCTTTTCTGTTTTCATAAAGCATTTGATGCCAAATATTAATTGTAGCTTTTGAAGCTGCATATATTGAAGAAGTGAAGATAAGAATGAAAATTATATTCTTTATATATAATTTCATTTAATTGATGTCAAATTTTTCTCTTTATCAAATTTATAAAAATGCTCATTATATTCCGCAATCATTCTATGAGCGGTAAAATCTATTGAGGTTCTAATGGAATTGCGCATTATATTTATCCATTTTTTATGGTTCTCATAAAAAGTTGGAATAACTTTATTCTCTATTAAATCATATAGTGATTTAGCATCAGATTCATTATCACAAAAATCAGCAGAACCAATTGCCCATCCATTTTTATCATGATTACATCCTTCTGCCCACCACCCATCTAATATAGACAGATTAGGAATGCCATTTAATGCAGCTTTCATTCCACTAGTTCCTGAAGCTTCATTAGGGCGAAGAGGAGTATTTAACCAAACATCAACACCAGACGTTATCATCTGCCCTAATCTCATATTATAATTCTCAAGGAATATAATCTCTATACTATCTTTTAGTTTATTTGCATCTTCAAATATACCTTTAATAATACTCTTACCTTTATCATCTTTGGGATGTGCTTTACCTGAAAATATAATTTGAATTTTACCTTGACCTATTTCAATTAATTTTTCCAAATTTGAAAAAATAAGTCTAGCTCGTTTATATTCTGCGGCCCTTCTTGCAAAACCAATAGTTAAAATATCCGAAGATAAAATTTTAGAGGATTGTTTACCTGCATATTCTAAAAGAATATTTTTTTGATTTAAATGAGCTGATTTTAATTCATCATCAGAAATATTATTTAGATTTAATAATAAATTAGGATTTATTCTCCATCCAGGTAATTTAGAATCAAAAAGCTCTCGAAATGATTCGCCCAGCCAATAGGGGTGATAAATTCCATTAGTTATATAATCTATAGAAAATTCGGGAAATTGGTTGTCAGCAACTTCTCCATGCAACTCTGACACTCCATTAGCTGACCGACTGAAGTAAAGCCCCAATTCTGTCATGTGCAATCGATTATCAGAAATCCATGATGGAAGATTCAATTTTTCTGGTAAAAGTTCTCCAAGTATTTTTTTAGATCTATCAATCGAAAAATGATCATGTCCTGCCGGAACAGGTGTATGCGTTGTAAAATGACATAAGGAGCGAACTTTATTAATATCACCTTTGAATTTTTTCAATAAGGCCAATGTTAAAAAAGAACAATGTCCCTCATTCATATGATATGTCATTATATCTTCATATTTAAGCATCTCCAATAAATATATTCCACCAAATCCAAGTAATGCCTCTTGAAGTATTCGATGATCTTGATCTCCAGAATAAAGTCGTAAAGATATAGTTCTATCTTCATATATATTTTCTTCTAAATCAGTATCTAAAAAATATATAGAAGTCTTTTGCCCACTTTCTCCTATATGAATATATTCATAAACCCCAACCCATACATCTCTATTTCTTAATTTGATTTTAAATTTTTCAGAAAGTTTATTCAAATTGGTATTTAAATTGAATCTAGGGTAAGCCTCTGATTGATTGCCTAATTCATCTAATTGCTGCTTAAAATAACCTTCTTTATAAAGTAGGGATATTGCTACCATAGGTAAATTAGCATCTGTAGATGCTTTTATATGATCTCCAGCTAATACGCCTAGGCCACCACTATATGTAGGTAAATCTGCTGACATACCAATCTCTGCAGAAAAATAAGCAATCTTAGCTTTTTTTCGATTCATATCTTTTTTTTGAATTTAACATATTAATATTTCTACCACTATCCACCGTTAATTTTAACAATTTATTCTTAATTAGTTGAGTTAAATCATTCTCTTTCATTTTCCAAGACCAATTATTATCAGATAGGGTACCAGGCATATTAAATCTTGAGCGGGAATCTTTTTCTAAAATATCTTGAATTGGCATAACAACCCTATCACTTGAGGTTTTCAATGCATAATTAATAATTTCCCAATGTATATTTTTAGAAGAAGAATTAAATAATTCTAAAAGCTTAGATTTTGTAAATATATTTTTATTAGAATCCCCATCTTTTAAAGAATTAATCCAACCTAAAAGAGTATCATTATCGTGAGTCCCCGTACATACAATTGAATTACTATGAAAATCTTTTTTACTTAACATTTTTTCAATTTCAAATTGAAGGACAAGCATTCCTGGAAATTGAAATTTATCTCTAAGATTAATGACATCTAAAGTAGCATCTCCTAAATCTTCAGCAATAACACTAAAATTTGAAAGGGAAGATTGTAAAACATTAAAAAGCTGGTCACCTGGAGCTTTATTCCATTTTCCATTATGAGCTGTTTTATCATTAATAGGAATACTATAATATTTAGTATATCCAATAAAATGATCAAGACGAATAATATCTACCATTTCAAATAATTTTTTAAAACGTTTTTTCCACCACTCAAAATTATTTTGAGAATGTTTATCCCAATCATAAAGAGGAGTTCCCCACAATTGCCCATTTTCTTGAAATTCACATGGAGGACAACCCCCCTGATATTTCATTTTCCCATCGTTATCTAATTGGAAAAGATCTCTATTGGAATAAACATCTGAACTATCATAGCCTACATATATGGGCATATCACCAATAATTTCAATTCCATGGTTTGTGCAATATTTTTGAAGACGACTCCACTGTTCATGGAAAATAAATTGAATAATTTTTGCTTGATAAATATTCTCTTCATTCTTTACGATATGAGAATGCCAATTAATCCATGAAGTACATTGATTCTCAATCTTTAAAGCATAATAATTAGAATAATCATCTAACCAATATGAATTATTTTCACAAAATTGATTAAATGAAATTTTCATTTCAGAAGATGCATTAATTTCAAATTGCATACTAATTTCATTTAAAATTGGAATTTTAAAATCAATTAAATCCTTAAATAAAACTTTATCAGAATTATTTTTTTTACAATTAGTTAATAAAGCAGGATCAAGTAAGCCATCTTCAATTAATAATTCAAAGCTAATAAGAAGTGGATTGCCTGCAAATGTCGATATGGATGAATAGGGAGAATTATAAATATCAGTAGGTCCAAGAGGTAATATTTGCCATACACTTTGTTGCATATCAACTAAATGATCAATGAAATTATATGCTTCAGGGCCAATTTCACCTATACCATAATTACCTGGCAAGGCTGTCGGATGAAGTAATATGCCACTTTTTTTATTTAAGTTTGAATTCATTATATCTAAATTGAAAACAATCTCAATTCTTAGAGTAAATACTTTATATTATTTAATTCAGAATCTGACCAACTAAAAATACAATATCTAGTATGTCAAGCGAATTGTCTTGGTTAGCATCAGAAATTAAAAAATCTATATCAGAGGGATTAGAATTACCTAAAATAAATCCTAAAATTTGAACTATATCAATAACATCAAGAGTACCATCCTCATTAACATCCCCATATAAATCTACCTGATATTCATCAGTTAATTGATAAACTCTTACATAATCAATTTCATACCTTTCAGGAAATTGACTATCTTCGGTAGCACATGGCATAAAATGACTTCCAATTGCTAGATTCAAAATAATATAGAACTCTTGATCAAATGGCCATTGTTCCCAACCAATACTTTCATTATAATATGAACCAATCCATATATCATCAACAAAAAATTTAAGTTCATCTTGAGTCCATTCAACTTCATATTTATGAAATTCTGAAGTTGCACTTGTATTGGTACTATACGATGTAGGTGGAATTCCTCCATTCCAATTATAAGTATTATTATGGACAGTTGCATGAACATCCCCAGTATTGCATCCATAATGTTCAAGTATATCTATTTCTCCGCTATTGGGCCAACCACCATAAACTGAATTTGTAGGCATCATCCAAAATGCGGGCCAAGTTCCACCCGCCTCTGGAACTTTAATACTTGCAGAAATTTTTCCATATAAAAAATCTGCTTTATTTCTTGTTTGCATTCGAGTAGAAGTATAATTAAAACCACCATAGCTTTCATTTCTTGCTTCAATTATAAGTACGCCATCTTGAATAGAAGCATTTTCTTCTCTGTAATATTGATGTTCACCATTACCCCATCCCCAATTACCATTTCCAATTTCAAAATTCCAATTATCTTGATTTATCTCTGGACCATCAAATTCATCGCTCCATACTAGAGAATATGTTTGATCTGAACTATCATTATTACTACAACTACTATCACAAGTACCCGCACAATACTCTTGATTAACATCAAAATTTTCAATTTGAAAGCCATAATTTGCCCATTCATCGTTTGGGTTCCAATCACACCCAGATCCTATAGGTGAGTTGATAACTACTCCCCATCCAGACCAATTATCTGCAGGTCCACTACAAAATACTACATATTCATATGTTCCATTATTAAGGTTAGGCAATGTCCCTGTAAAAATTCCATCATTATTACTATCACTTAAAACTATTCCCCAACCCATCCAATCATTCCATGAACCATTAATACCGCATTGGTCATATTCGCTATTAGGATAACCGGAATTATTCATATCAATCTCAAAATTGACAGAGTATGCAGTTAAAACTGAAAAACTCAGAATAAACATTAATAAATGATGCATCAATAATTCTCCTTTTACTCTATATAATATAATTTGATTTATTTAAATTAATCTCTGAATTATAGTAACAAATTGTAAAATATTTACTGATATATTTTAATCCAATCAATTATATATTCCGCTGTTTTAAAATTACCATTTGGATCTCCCGGCCAAAAACCTCCAACTGCTTGATTAATAATTATGAAATAAGGATTATCAAATGGCCATTTATCCTCAAAATAGTCTTTTTTATCTACTCTATGATATATTTTATCATCAATAAACCAAATTAATGACTCAGAATTCCATTCTAATCCAAAAATATGAAAATTAGAATCTAAATTATCTATTGTTGTTTGTCCACCTATTTGTGTTTTAGTCATATGATTATATTTTTCAGAATGAATTGTACCATAAATGATGTTTTCATTATTAATATGCTCCATGATATCAATCTCACCGCATTTGGGCCATCCCTCTTTAGAAATATTCTCACTTAATAGCCAAATAGCTGGCCAAACGCCTTGCTCCATAGGAATCTTTGCTCTTATCTCAAATCTGCCATATTGCCAGTTTGCTTTCTGCTGTGTATTAATTCTACCAGAAGTATACTTACCATTACCATAATTTTCTTTGATTGATTTAATTACTAAGTTATTATTATTAATATAAATATTGTTTCCTCTATCCGTATAAGATTGAAGTTCATTATTAACCCATCCAGGATCCCGTATTTCGATATTCCACTTAGTGGAATCTAAAATTTCATTTAGGAATAAATCACTCCATACTAATCTATAGCTATCTTTAAGTATCCCTTTTTTATATTCAAGCTTATCCATACATGAATTAAACAGTATTAATATTATAATTATTAAAAATTTCATATTGAAATTTATATCAGAAATTACTACGAAGCTATCTTCATCGCTAAATCAATTACCCTATTTGCATAGCCAGACTCATTATCATACCAACCTGTAATTTTTATAAAATTATTATTTACTATCCTTGTTAATGGAGCATCATAAATTGCAGAATTACTATTCCCAATTATATCTACAGATACTATTGGCTCAGTAGAATATTCAAGCTGGTTTTTTAGATATGTATCAGATGCTTCTTTCATCACATCATTAATATCATCAATTGTAACTTTTTCACATTCTAATTCTAAAGCCATATCCACAACAGATCCATTAGGAACTGGAACTCTATATGAAATTCCATCAATTTTATCTTTCAAATATGGAATTACTTCACCTAATGTTTTTGAGGCGCCAGTAGATGTGGGAATGATTGATTGCGATGCTGCTCTAGCTCTCCTCATATCAGAATGAGGATAATCAAGTAATCTTTGATCCATAGTAAATGCATGAACTGTAATCAAATAACCTTGCTTAATTCCAAAGTTTTCCTGAATGGGTTTGCATAAAACTGCTGAACAATTAGTAGTGCAGCTTGCATTTGATACAATATTTTCATTACCTGATAAATTATTATCATTTACACCTAACACTATAGTAGAGTCTAATTTATCTTTAGGTGGAACAGTTAAAACTACTTTTTTGGCTCCTGATGAAATATGGCTTTCTAAATCTTTCCTGTATCTAAAAATTCCAGTAGACTCTATCACAACATCAATATCAAGCTCATCCCATGGCAGATTATTAGGATCTTTTATTGATAAGCATTTAATATGATCATTATCAACTTTTAAAATATCTCCATTAACAACTTCAATATCACCAGGATAAATACCATGCACAGAATCATATTTCAATACTGTAGCTAATTTATCAGGTTCTACTAAATCATTTATTGCAGCAAAATTAATATTGGCTTTTGATTTTTTAGCTGCCCTGACAACAGCCCTTCCAATTCTTCCAAAACCATTAATAGCAACTCTAATATCTTTCTTCATACTTCTAATCCTTTAAAAAAATGAGATTAAAAATATTAATTTTATTCAATAAATAAAATATTTATTTAGTAAAAAAGCATTATTTTGGTTAAAAATATTAATTTTATTCTAAAAAAAAATAAAATTTTTAACTATTTATTATTTCTTTATATTTCCAAAAGCTTTTTTTAGGAGTTCTTTTAAGGGTTTTAAAATCTATTCCTATAAGACCAAACTTTTTACAATACCCTTCTGCCCATTCAAAATTATCCATTAATGACCAGTGCATGTATCCATTTAAAGGAACTCCTTTATCTACAGCATTTCTACATGCCTGTATATGAGACTCTAAATATTCAACTCTTTTTGTATCTAAAATATTACCATCTGATTCAATTGGATAGTCATATGCACATCCATTTTCAGTAATATATATACTTTTAGGGTTATAGCGCCTATGTACATCTATAAGTAAATTTTCTAATCCATCTGGATAAACCTCCCAATCAAAATCTGTTTTTTCACCAGCAACAATTTCAATAGGAAGATTGGTAGATTCTGATATTAATTCACTTCGAATAATTGCCCTTGAATAATAATTAATCCCTAAAAAATCTGTAGGAGTAGAAATAATATTATAATCATTATCATTTATAAAATCAATACCAGGAATTAAGCCCTTAGATATCCAATCTTGAGTGACTTCATCTGGATATTTTTTGCCGTACAAAGGATCGAGAAACCAATCATTAAAAAATTGATTAAAAAGTAAAGTTGCTTTTTGATCTTCGCTGCTTGGAGATGCTGGCATTCCAGGAGTAAGGTTTAAAACTATCCCAACCTCTGAATCTTTTGAATTACTTCTAATTATTGGAACTGCTTGACCATGGGATACTAAAAGATGATGATTAACTTTTAAAGAGTCATATACTGATGTTTCCCCTGGAGCATGTATTCCATCTTTATATCCACAGTTTGAAATTACCCATGGCTCATTATGTGTAATCCAATAATTAATTATATCACCAAACTCTCTAGATACAATATCAGAATATTCTAAAAAATATTTTATGCAATCTCTATTTGTCCAGCCACCTTTTTCTAAGAAAATTTGAGGAATATCCCAATGGTTTAGTGTTAAAAATGGCTCAATTCCCCTATCAAGAAGATTATGTATCATTCGATTATAAAAATCAAGCCCTTTTTGATTTTTAGTTTTAAGATCTTCTTTAACTATTCGTGGCCATGAAATTGAAAATCTATAACAATCAACTCCTAACTCATCAAGAAAATTAAAGTCATCACTAAACTTATTATAATGATCACATGCTATTTTTGCATGATCTGAATTTTTAACTTTTTCAGGAGTATCGCAAAACTCATCCCATATTGAACGAATCTTCCCATCAATATCATTAGAGCCTTCTATTTGAAAACTTGAAGTTGCTACTCCCCACATAAAATCTTTTTTCACTATTTTTATAACTCCTTATTATTTTTAAACCAATTATTATCTGAAGCATTAATTAGACTCTTAGTATAATCATTAGCTGGTTCTTTTATTATTTTATTTGTATCTCCATATTCTACAATCTTTCCATTATTAAGAACTATAATACGATCTGAACATATTGATGCTGATGCTATATCATGAGTAATTAATAGAATCCCTGTACTATATTTTTCCTTAAGCTTGATAAATAATCTCAATATATCACTTCTTATAGATACATCAAGCATAGATGTGGGCTCATCTGCTATAATTAATTTAGGCTTTGGAATGAGAGCTCGTGCAATACATACTCTTTGACATTCTCCACCTGACATTTCATGAGGAAACTTATTTAAGAATTCTTCGGGAGGATCTAATTCTACTAAATTTAAAAGCTCACATGCCTTTATCCACATATTCTCTTTATCTGCAATCCCAAACCTGGTCAATGGTCTTTTAAAATGATGAAAAATTGTATGTATAGGATTTAGTGCGGAAAATGGATCTTGAAAAATCATCTGCACATTTTTTCTATACTTTAAATCAAACGAATTCATTTCTAAATCATTTATATGACTTTGGATGCTCCCACTATCTAATTTTTCCAACCCAGCAATTACCTTTGCAATTGTGCTTTTACCACTACCAGATTCTCCAATTAGTGCTGTAATATGCCCACTATATAAATTAAAACTAACATTGTTCACTGCATGTAAAATATCTGGAGATATCCATGAACCAAGCTGATATTTAACATTAATATTGTTTAATGTTAAAATTTTTGAATTACTATTTTTTTCTTTTATACTTGAATCTATTTTAGGAATAGCATTAAGTAATAATTTTGTATAATCATGATCACCACCCTTTTTAATTTTATCTGCTGATCCAGTATCAACAACCTCACCATCATACAAAACACATATCCTATCTGCAAACTGTAATAATAAATTTAAATCATGAGTAATAAAAATTATTGAAAATCCAAACTCCTTTTGAAGATTTTTAATACTATTAATTATTTCATGCTCATTAATAACATCAAGAGCCGTAGTAGGTTCATCCATAATAACAAGCTTGGGTTTAAGAGCTAATGCAATAGCAATAATAACTCTCTGCCTCATTCCCCCAGAAAGTTCATGGGGATAAGAATCAAAATGAAGTTGATCAATATTAATAAGTTCAAGAAGATTTCGAGCTTTTTGTTCAGATTCTTTTTTATCTAATCCTAAATGAAATCTGTATGGCAATGAAAGCTGATACCCTATTTTTGCTACTGGGTTTAATGAATTAAGTGCTTTCTGCTTAACTAAAGAAATTTCCTTCCAACGAATATCACTTAAATCTTCATCACTCATATTAAGTATATTTTTATCATTAAAATTAATCTCTCCGGAAGTAATAAGCCCTGGAGCATTTAAAATTCTCATTATTGATTTTATTAAAGTTGATTTTCCACAGCCAGACTCTCCTACAATGCCTAAAATTTCATTTTTATTTACATGAATTGAAACATTCTTGAGCGCTTTATTTGAATCAGATTCTCTTATATATTCCACAGAAAGGTTATTTACATTAAGAATAGACATTTATTTTTTTATCCTCACTGGAGTTGCACTATTTCTATCATAGGATTTGCCAATTTCTTTTGCAAGATGTCTTTCAGATATTAATCTAGGATTAGCTAGTTCATCTATACCAAAATTAATTAAAGTTAAGCTAAGACTTACAATAGCAATCGATATTCCCGTTGGGACAAATGTCCACCAAGATCCTGTTAAAAGAGCAAGATCATTAGTAGCCCAGTATAAATTTGTACCCCAAGTAACTTGACTTATATCTCCTAATCCTAAAAATTCTAAACCTACTTGAGCTCCTATTCCATATATAGTGGCTCCAATAAATGAGGAGGTAATCAGTGAAAGCATTCTAGGTAAAATTTCAATTGTTATAATTCTAAAATCAGACTCTCCACACACTTTAGCTGCATAAACAAAATCCTGCTTTCTAAATGCCATTACCTGCGATCTTAGAACTCTAGCATGCCATGCCCATCCAGTAAAAACTAAAACAATAATAATTGTTAATGAACCAGGAGGCAACCAAGCTGCAAGAATAACCATTAAAGGAAGGCCAGGTAATAATAAGAAAATATTAATCAATAATGATAAAGAATCATCAAGCCTGCCTCCAAAATAGCCCGCGATCCCACCAATAATTGCACCGACAATAACAACTAAAAATCCGCTTAATACTGCAATATATAATGTTTTTCTTGCGCCATGTACAGTTTGGGCAAAAACATCTTGACCTTGCCCATTGGTACCAAACAAAAATTCAAAGCTAGGAGACTGAAGAGGTACACCTACATAATCTGTTGGAGAACTAATAAATACTGGAGCTACAATACTTAGTATTATAAAAAATAAAAATATATAAATTCCAATTTTTGCTTTAGAATTTTTCATAATTGATACAATGAAATTATTAGGATTATTTATCATTTTCTAACCCTTGGATCCAAAAACATTAAAACAATATCTACAATCCAATTTGATATTAAGACGGAAAATGTAATTGTAAGAAATATTCCTTGAAGAAGAGGGAAATCTTGAGCTCTTACAGCTTGAAGTAATAAATATCCTTGACCAGGATAGCTAAAAATAATTTCAGTCAATAAAGCACCACTTAAGATAAACCCAAGAGCCATTCCAAAACCTGTCACACTTGGAAGAAGAGCATTGCGAGCTGCAAACTTAAACATTAATATTCTTCTATTATATCCAATGGCCTTTGCATAATTAATATATTCGGAACCTAATGTAGCAATCATATTATTTCTCATACTAAGCATCCATCCACCCAAACTCACAAATATCAATGTAAATGCAGGGAGTATAGCATGAACGATAACGCTAGAAATGAAATTTAAATTTAGCCCTATGCTGACAGATTCTCCAAAAGCATGCCTAAGAGGGAACCAACCTAATATAAATCCAAAATAATAAAGGAGAAGCATTGCTATCCAAAAATAAGGAAAAGCTCCTAAAAATGATAATGATGGAAGTAATAATGAATCTAATTTTTGATCTCTATACCAAGCAAGATACACTCCAATTAAAGATCCTAAAATAAACGATATTATAAGTGAAGTTCCTGCAAGAAATAAAGTCCAGTATAATCCAGATCCTATGACTTCTGAAACTGGTTGAGGAAAATATGAAATAGATACACCTAAATCACCTCTTATTAAATGTTTGATATAATCGAAATACTGAATGATAATTGGGCCATCAGCAAAACCAAATGTTTCTTTTAGCGCATCTAATGCCTCGGGTTTCAATTTTCCTTTAAATTGAGCAAACATAATAGAGGCAGGGTCACCCGGCATTAAACGTGGTATAATAAAATTAAGAGTTATGGCCATAAATCCAGCAAGACAGTAAAAGAAAAATCTTCTAATTATATATAGTACAGATTTATTCATTTTGGTTCTACCTCTGTAAGTATAAATAGATTTTCAGGTGTTTTATTTGGTGATATTTGAGCATAAGGATTTGTCTCCGTAGGAAAGTTTTTAAATCGTTTTGTACTGAAAACACCCCATGTTGGATCTGCAAAAATTGGAATAGCGGGTGCACTACTAATAAATAGCTCCTGCATTCTAATAAGAATTTTTTTCTTTTCATCTTCATTAGATGTTTTTTCAAATTGAGATACAAGCATATCTACTTCATCTAAACCAAATCGATGCCAATTTGTACCAGAGACCTCTCCTTTTGGTTTAACATTTTTTGATGCCATAAGTCCTTCATACATTGGATATGGAGTAGCGCCGCCTTCTGCCCATCCAATAGCAGCGGAAAAATCTCCCATCTGTAAATCATTAAACCAAGCTCCAAAATCTTGCGTTTTTACTCTCGATTTAATACCTATGTCATTTAAATTTTTAGATATGATTTGACCTGCTCGTATCCAATCTGCCCAACCTGAAACTATTCCGATTGTAATAGAAATCTCTTGTCCATTAGGTTGAACATAATACCCTGAATTATTTTTTCTATATCCCAAGCTATCTAATGCATCTATTGCAGCATCAGGATTATAAGCCACCCATCTCTCTTTTATTAAATCATCAGAAATTCTAAATCTTGAAAATGAACCAGACAAAGCAGTCTGATGGGCTGGCTCTGTATAATTATACATTGCTACTTTTGTAATTAAATCACGATTTATTGCCATACTAATTGCTTTTCTAAATTCAATATTATTAAATGGTTCTATTGTAGTGTTTAAATAAAAAAATATCGAACCTCCTGATTTAGGGAACCAATAATGATTATTCACTGAATCTTTTTCTACAAAAATTCTATCAATCGCAGGAATAAAATTACCAGACCAATCAACCTCACCATTTATAAGCGCAAGCGTTGCCTGTTCATTTGAAAGGAATGCTGGAAATCTAAGTTTTTCGATTTTAGGTTTTCCTTTTTGCCAATAGTTTGGGTTTTTACTTAATTCCCAAACTTGTGGCATAAATGAAGTTATCTCAGTAAAAGGCCCTGTTCCTACAGGATTTGGATCTTGATATTTAACTGGATCAGAAACTTTTTCCCAAATATGTTTAGGCACAATGGGCTGGCCTGATAGAACCTCAAAACCCGGCACATAAATTCTTGAAAATGTAAATACTACATGGTTAGAATCTTTTGCTACTACACTGGATAAATACTTCCAATTTCCTGTTCCATCTAATGCTGGAAATTTTTTCTTTAAATTAAATGTAAATTCAACATCATATGCAGAAAAAGGCTTCCCATCTGACCAGCTTACATTTTTTCTTGTTTCTATAATTAATATTTTATTTTCTTTTTCCCAACTATAGCTTACTCCAAGCCATGGAACCGTCTTAGAGGTCATAGAATTATATATAAATAATGGCTCATATATTCCTGCGACAGATGGCCATCTAGCGTTTGCTCCAGGAGCTAATGGATTAAAATTTCTAACCCATGATTGGGTTTGTTCTTTTGAAATAGTCATAACTCCATACCCTGGATCATAAATATCCGAGGTACATGAAAAAAGTATTAATGATAAAAAGATAATAATATTTATCTGAATTAATTTCATTTACTTTTTTTTATTACCTCTTTTGGTTTTCTATTTGAAAAATATACTCCCCAATGCTTCTCAACTTCATCAGGATGAGCTCCACCCTTCCATTTTTCATCAAAGACTTCGAAAAAGTGATGAGGAATTTTATTTTGAGAAGCCCAATCAGTAAATTCATTAAAATAAATTAATTGAGTCTGCTCATTAGCATTTCCATTCATAAGCTCTGCTTGTATACCCTCATTGTGCCTATTTGTAGCCCAACCGGTCTCTCCTATAACAATCGTCTTGGTTGGATGAAAAGATTTAATTTGATTATAAATTTTTTGAACCCATTTCAAAGCATCTTCTTCCATGACACCAGCCCATAGTGGATGAATATGCAAAACAATAAAATCAGAAATCTCAGCTATTTGCTTTGATTCATCTTTATTCCAAAAATTAAAATCATCTGCGGTAGATACTGGGACATTTACCTTCTTTGAAGTATATTCAATATATTGTTTCATGGTTTTAATATCTACTATATGATCTGACCAAAAAACCATTGTTTCATTACCAATATTAATTGAGTTCACCACATCGGGGAATTTATTTGCAAGCTCAATAGCTCTATCAACTTCTTCTTTATTATTATTTTTTGCAATAGGAAGCCCATCTTCTTTTGCTATCCAGGCTCCAAGCATTACTTTAATATTTAAATTATCCTGTCTAATAATTTGTAATATATCTGATGTAATCCCCCTAGATCCATAAACTCTAATCCATTTCCAATTATCTGATATAATATGCAAATCTTCACGAAGCTCAGATACTGAAGGATTTGGACCACCTGGAAATTGATTATCTCTAAATGGACCATAAGCCACACCTGCTCCTATCCATGAAATACCACTATCAAGTAAGAGATTTTTTTTAGTGTTACCTATAACAGGGTTAGAAAAAATAATAAGAGAAATAAAAAAGAAAATGATTCTATTCATTCTCATTACACCCTCTCTGATATACTTTTACATAATCAATTAAAAATTCTTGAGGAAATGATTGATTTTCAATACTTCCTCCCATCAACCCCCCAATTGCAAGATTTAATAGGATATGAAACTCTTGATCAAATGGGAAGTAAGCAGGTCCAGTTCCATTATCTTGGAAATCAAGAACATTTAAACTATCGAAACTACCATCAGTATTCTCTACCTGGGTAATCAGTCTACTCTCTGACCATATAAGTCTATAAATTTTAAACTCATCTGTTGCATTATCAATATTTTGGAATGATGATATCGCAGTATTTTGCGCATGATTATTAAGAGTAGTATGGACAGATGAGACTACCATATTTAAGCCTGTTGTTGATGGGCCATGTTCCATTATATCAATTTCACCACTTGATGGCCATCCTCCATAAACATTGTAAGTGGGGAGCATCCATATTGCAGGCCAAGTCCCTAATCCAGCAGGCAATTTAGCCTTTACTTCAACTTTAACCTCTCCACCTCCACAATCACTACAAGTTAAAGGTTTAAAATCCCCTTTAAGCTTTGTATTTAAACGAGCAGATGTATATTGGGCAAGACTTTCATATTCACTAACTGAATCAACAAATATATAATTTTCCCTTAAAGCTCTTATTATAAGATTCCCATCTTCAATAAATGCATTTTCTTGTCTCGATGTATATGCTTGCTGTTCATTATTAAATGTATATGCAGGTAATAACTCAAAATTCCATTTATTTTGATCAATCTCTGAGCCATTAAATTCATCTTCAAAAATTATTGACCAATCATCTATAATTTCATATTGATTAATACCATCACAATATCCACACTCATGAAGCTCAGATTGGAAGCAGCAATTTCCATCTATATCTACAATAGATTCTCCATCACAAATTCCAGCGCAATCAATTATTGCAGTACCACCACAAACACCTGTACAATCTGATACATTCCCTTCGCAATCACAGGCTCCAGGTAAAATGCCACTACCATTACATTCACCACATTCATCTAATTGAGCATCACCTCCACAAACTCCAGCGCAATCAAATTCAGTTCCACATTCACATGCAGTTGAATCTAACTCAGTACCATTACATTCACCGCATACATCTAATTGAGCATCGCCTCCACAAACTCCAGAACAATCAATTATTGCCGAACCATCACATTCTCCTAAGCAATCTATTTCTAATAAGCATTCACCATCGCAATCAAATATTTCATCTATAGTATATTCGCATAAATTATTATCTCTATTTGCATCTGGATTATAATTACAAGCCTCAGAATCCATGCAACCCCAAACAGGATCATTTGTAAGACTTACATCATTACATGAAAGTAGTAGAATTAAAAAAAGTAATTTTATCATTTAACCTCCATGGTGATTGCATTCCCATAGTCAAATTGGTGGTGATCAGTAATAATAGGAAATGGTGGAACTACAAACTTATAAGACCCAACTTTATTATATGTAATCATATCAATATTAGATATAGTAATAGAACTAAGTAAATCCACATTTATCATAATAATATCTGAATATTTCTGTGCTAATAATAAAAAATATTCATTAAGCTCATCCCTAACATTTAAAGAATTGAGCTGTAAATCTTGACCTAAAATTTCATCTCTTAATTCAAGTGCGCAGTAATTATCATACCACATCTCATATTCTAAAATTACTGATCGATGATTATTGAGCCCTATATTTTCTGCCCTTAAATCAATTTTCATATCACGAATCAAATCAGCCAATGCAAATTTAACTTGATTAGAAAAATCCATCTTTTCATAATATCCATCTCTAAAAACCAATGGATGCAAATCGATCCAATCCATAATATCAGAGACTGAATACTCTGTACCATCTAATGTTAAAAGAATAGCATCTAAATCAATCTCACGCTTTATAGGTTTATGGTTATAATCTTTTCTTGTTTGATTAATCTCATTATACCCTGTATTTATAAATTTTACAAAATCAAAGTAAATGTCAGGGTTAAGTGTGAAGCGCATATTAGTCATTATATCTTGAGTGTATAACTGATATGATTTTTCTGCTATATGATTATTAATGATTGATTCAACTTCATCATAGTTTTGTAATATTGAATTTGGATTTAAATTTATTTTTTCACCAACCTTATCTATCTCAATAAACATTGTAATATTATCATCAGTTAATAGCGGCCCTATTATATCACCAGAAGAAAACTTTTTTGAAAATAATTTTTCTCTTACAGATCGATTATCTATATTAAAAATATTTACAGCTTTTTTAGTTGGAATATCTCCATCAGAATATTGATAAAATATTTCCCTCATATTTTTACCATTATTAAGCTCATTTATAATATTTTCTATAGCTTGATCATTAAAAACTGATAGATAGGATATATCGTATTCAACTTGAGATAAATCAAACCAATGAGAGAAATCTTCAATTTTTATCTTGCTATTTTCACTAATTTCATTGAACAAAACTTCTCTCATCTTTTGTTTTTTTCTTCCATCTAAGTAGTTGTTGACTTTCTGGGGAAGTTCTGTTAAATCATTTTCCATAGAAAATAATTTTTCACCAATTAATGAATTTAAAATAATTCTCTTGTCCAATTCTGTATTGCCCCTGCAGTAAAGAGGTCTTGGAGAGTATTCAGCTCTCTTTAAAAAATCACTAACTAATATTTCTTTCTCACCAATTTTTAC
>CEQN01211228.1_pt1 | contig 19625 bp, 19 predicted proteins | sample 427011 | NCBI WGS metagenome assembly CEQN01 (sample SAMEA2621277, study PRJEB7988) | marine metagenome | biome: marine biome (ENVO:00000447); feature: deep chlorophyll maximum layer (ENVO:xxxxxxxx); material: "saline water (ENVO:00002010), including plankton (ENVO:xxxxxxxx)" | depth 120 m
CACCTTTATCAGAAACAGCCATTCCTGCGGCATCTTGTCCCCTATGCTGCAATACAGTCAATGCATTATATATTGATAAACAGACATTTTCTTTTTTTGATCTTATTCCAACAATACCACACATATTATTCTCCTATACAATCTGGAAATGCTGAAAACTCAGCATCTATATATGAATCAATTATACTTGATATATAAAATCCAAGAAACCACCAAGCTGCTTTATTTCTATTTATAATATCATTTTTATTATCAAATTCGTTATAATATTGCATTCTATTAAATGAATATGACTGAGCACCAATAAAAAATAGAGATTTTAAATATTTACCATTATACATCTGTCCCTGTGAAGCAAACGGAATTAAAGCTAAATTTCTAGCTTTTTTAGAATCTCGTATTAAAGTAGAATCAATTTCCATTATTGATGAAAATGATAATGTAGAAAAAATATATAATAGAAATAAGTACCTCATACTATTTTTCCAATTGCTTCAATTTCGATATTTGCTCCTGCTGGTAGATTTGAGACCTCAACTAATGAACGAGCTGGAAAATCCGTATTGAAAAATGAAATAAAAACATCATTCACACTTTTAAAATTAGTTATATCTTTTATAAATACAGTTAATTTAATTATATGATTAATATCACTACCACCTTCTTCTAAAACAGCACTAACATTATTTAAAACCTGCAGAACTTCTTCTTCAAAATTATCTTCTACCAAAGTACCTGTAATGGGATTCATCCCAATCTGGCCAGATGTAAATACTAAGTTAGCAACTTTAGTACCTTGAGAATAAGTCCCTAAAGCTTTAGGTGCTTTATCTGTTATTATTCTCTTTATCATATTTGACAATCCCATAAAAACAAACCGATATTATCATTATATGTTCTAGATATTTTTTGTTCACCAATTGTAATTAAAAATTCACCTGCAGCAGAAATTTTACAATCAAATAAATGTCCCCCAAAAGTATGAAATTCATCATCTGAAAAAGTAATATGACTATGAATCAAAGGTGCTTCTTCTTTATATGTCAAATTTCCTATAAGACTAGTAAGCTCAAAATCACCTTTAAATATTTTTTTATTATAATCTTTTGTACGGATATCAAAGTAACCAACTTCAGGATCCATAATAGCTCCAATTCCATTTATCCATGCAAACTTTATATTATTCTCCTTACATACTTCTAGTAGAGAATAATTAACATATTCATCTTTATATATGCTTAAATAAATTTTATTATTATCTCTTTTATAGTCCATTCTCAATCTAATCTTTGCTGTAAAAATTCAAATCTAACTCTCTATTTGCTTTGGTTTCATCAAGTCTACCCACAGGTGTATTAGTAGGAGCATCAAGAATTTTATCTAAATTAGTATCAATTAGATTATCAATTTCAATCATAGATTTTGCAAAATTATCTAAAGTTTCTTTATTCTCCGATTCCGTAGGCTCAATCATTACTGATTCTGGGACATTAATGGGAAAATATATAGTAGGCGAATGATAACCATAATCCAATAATGATTTTGCTATATCAAGAGCTTTAGCTCCTCTATTTTTTTGTTTTAATGCAGAAATAACAAATTCATGCATAGTGCCATTAGAATATGGAATATCATATGTTTTTTCTAATTTCTTCTTCAAATAATTAGCATTTAAAATAGCAATTTTTGACATTTTTTTAAGGCCAGAATCACCTAGAGACAATATATAGCAATAAGCTCTTACTAGCACTAAAAAATTTCCATAGAAGCTATGAAGACGACCTATGCTATTTTCAGAATTATTACAAAAATGAAATTTATTATCTTCTTTTACTACTCTAGGGTTAGGGAGAAAATCAGATAACTTTTCAACTACTGCAATAGGTCCAGCTCCAGGTCCACCCCCTCCATGAGGAGTTGAAAACGTTTTATGTAAATTAATATGAGTAATATCAAATCCCATATCAGATGGTCTTGCTATACCTAAAAGAGCATTAAGATTTGCACCATCCATATACATCAATCCATCAACACTATGAATTATTTCAGATATTTCTTCAATTTTATTTTCAAATAGTCCTAAAGTATTTGGCTGAGTCAGCATCATTCCTGCGGTATTTTCATCAACTTTACTTTTCAAATCATCAATATCTACTCGACCATTAGAATCTGTACCAACTTTTATTGGATTAAAACCACCCAAAATTACACTTGATGGATTTGTTCCATGAGCTGATTCTGGAATAATAATATTACTTTTATTGTTACCCTTTTTCTGATGATATTTTGACATTACTAAAATACCTGCAAACTCGCCTTGTGACCCTGCGCTAGGCTGTAAAGTCGTAGAATGCATTCCTGTAATCTTATTTAATATAATTTCTAAATTATATATTAATTCTAAGCACCCTTGAACAGATGAGATATCTTGAAGAGGATGAATGTTTTTAAAATTATCAAAACCAGCTATCATATCATTTATCTTAGGATTATATTTCATAGTACATGATCCCAATGGATAAAATCCTTTATCAATATGATGATTTTTAGATGATAGATTAGTAAAATGTCTAACTAATTCAGGTTCAGATAATTCTGGTAATAAAAGTTTTTCTGATCTCAATAAGTGTGAATCAATTTTACTTTCAACTTTGATCGTTGGGCAATCTGAAGATGGCAGAGAAAAACCAACTCTACCTGGTTCGCTTTTGTCAAATAATAAATTACTTTTATTGCTCATTCAATAATCCCTCTATAATTTCTTTTGATTTAGTTAAGGCCTCATTCAACCCTTCTATTTTCCTTCCTCCTGCTGTAGCTAACGTATTTTTACCACCTCCTCCTCCCTTAATAAAGGGTGCTAAGAGCGATGTGACTTTATTTGCAGATACCTTATCTGCCAAATCTTGAGTTACCATACACATCAACATTGGCTTATCATTAACTACAGTACCCACAACACATATTGTATTAGAATTGCTGTACTCTCTTATCCTATCTCCAAACTCTTTTATATTTTTTAAATTATCTTGTTTAGAAATAACAACTTTAATACCCATTAAATTTATAGAATTTGAAAATAAATCTCTTATTATATATTTTTGATTATTGGCAACTAATTGGTCAATTAGTTTATTTTTTTCTTTATTATCAGCAATCAAGCTACTAATCCTATCTAGAAGGTCATCTTCAGAACAATTAATATTTGATTTAATATTAGAAATTTTACTATCTATTGACAGGAAGTAATTAAATGCAGTTTCTCCAGTTATAGCCTCTATTCTCCTTATGCCTGTAGAAAGGGAGTTTTCATTTACAATTTTAAACAATGTGATTTCAGAAGTATTATTAACATGAGTTCCGCCACATAATTCTTTTGAAAATCCATGAATTTCAATAACTCTAACTTTATCTCCATATTTTTCATTAAACATTGCTATAGCACCATCATTTTTTGCATCTTCAAAATCTTTTATTGATACATCTAAATGTATACTTTCTCTTATTCTACTATTTACAATTTCTTCAATTTCTACAATTTCTTGATCTGATATTTTATTATAATGCGTCAAATCAAATCTAAGCTTATCATCTGCAACCAAAGAGCCAGCCTGCTGAACATGTTCACCTAAAACTTGCTTTAATGCTGCATGAAGAAGATGGGTTGCTGTATGATTTGCCTTAATTTTATTTCTTCGATTAATCTTAATCTTGCATGTCACTTTACTATTCTCTACTAAATGATCATCAAAATCATTAGAAATATGAATTATATCATCATTAGACTTTACCGTATCTAATATATTTAATGTAAATTTATCATTATACACAACCCCCATATCACCAATTTGCCCACCAGATTCAGCATAAAATGGTGTTTGATTGAGGATGTATTCATAATGATTTTCTGTTTTTCTATATCTAACAATAAATGTATCTATTTGAGTTTCGCTATATCCTTTAAATATAGATGATTCTTCATCTGATAGAACAATCCAATCAGAAGAATTTTCTTCCATTATAAATTTTCCAGACTTTCTAGCTTTATTTTTTTGATTATTCATTTCTTTACTAAACCCATCAACATCGACATCTATATTTCTTTCCTTTGCGAGCAATTCTGTGAGATCTAGAGGGAAGCCATAAGTATCATATAATTTAAATGCATCAATACCATTAATTTTTTCATTTTCTGGTAGTTTTGATACGATATTTTCAAAAATAAACATGCCTTTATCTAAAGTTTTCAAAAAAGATGATTCTTCAGATTTAACAACTTGCTTGATATGAGAACTTTTATTAATGATTTCAGGATAAGCTTCACCCATAACTTCGCATAAAGTATCAACTAATTTATATATGAAAGGTTCTTTCAAATTCAATATTCTTCCATATCTAGATGCTCTTCTTAATACTCGTCTTATGACGTAACCTCTACCTTCGTTTGAAGGCATTGCTCCATCAGCAATTGAAAATGACAACATTCTCAAATGATCTGCAATCACTCTATGTGAAACATCTACTTTAATTCCGGATATATTTTCTATTTCTTTAATTATAGGTTTAAATAAATCTGTTTTATAATGATCTGTAATACCATTTATAGTCGACAAAAGTCTTTCAAGCCCCATACCAGTATCAACATGCTTTATTGGTAACTCAATTAATTCTCCAGAACTAGTTCTATTGTATTGGATGAAAACTAAATTCCATATTTCTCTATATAAGTCATCTGAATTAACACCATTTGGAACTTGAGATGTAACATCATTACCAATAAAATAATGAATCTCAGTACAAGGTCCACATGGGCCCGTTTCACCCATTTCCCAAAAATTATCTTTTTCATCAAATTTCAATACTCTATCAGGACTAATATCTGTCAATTCATTCCATAGATCTTCAGATTCTTGATCATCTTTATAAACAGTAACCCATAATCTAGATTTATCTAATTTTAATTCTTCTGTAAGATATTCCCATGCCCATTTTATCGCTTCACTTTTATAGTAATCACCAAATGACCATGTACCCAACATTTCAAAAAAAGTATGATGGAAATTATCAACCCCTACTTCTTCAAGGTCATTATGTTTCCCACTAACTCTTATACATTTTTGGCTATTAACAGCTCGGTTGTTTTTAGGATCAACATCTCCAAGAAAGATATCTTTAAACTGATTCATCCCAGCATTAGTGAAAATCAGAGTGGGGTCATCGATTGGCACAACAGATGAACTTCTAACAAATACATGTTTTTTTTTCTTTATGAAAAAATCAATAAAATTTTGTCTTAGCTCTTTTGAATTCATTAGAAGTAAAATTGAGTATCTAGCTGCATAATTCTTATAGGTTCTAAGGTAAGACCATCCTCCATAAATCTATAGGTAGTCCTTGATTGATAAATAATTGATATATTAGCTGCAGCCTCAACTCCTATGTTATATCCATGAACAGCATGAATAGACTCATAACCAAAATTACCATATTCATTTTCTTTAAATAAATTTACAATATCAAGATTAAGGTCATTATTCCTTTGATAAAAATATTCAACCTTATTCATCTTTGGAATCAAGTTTGGCTTTAAATTCAAGCTTGCCCTAAAAGATCTATTAGAGTCTTCGATATAATTATTACTAATCGAATCCCATATTTCTCCTTTCATATTTTGATAACCAAGCCCAAAGTTCATTATCTTAAGAATATCATAGGATATAAATGCATAGAGACCACCCATCGTTCCATAATTGTAGAGTTTTTCTTTTTTAGTATAATAACTATTATCTCCATCTGAGTTTTCATTAGGTACTTGAATTGCTCTCTCTATATCGTACGATCGATCCCAATAGTTAAATACGAAATTTTGAGTCAAAGTCTGTCTATACTCAGCTCTAAATAATCCATTTTTAAATCTATATATAAATCCTGGCAATACGATACCATGTCCCAAGCTTTCTTTTTCTATATCACCATTTTCATTTCTACCATCTATCTCTCCAATCAAATGTGCCCACTCTGTATAAAAAGACATGCTTTCTGATAACACATAGTCAGCTCCAATCGAAATACCAGTTATCTCATCTACTGCATCACCATAAGGTGTCTCAGATTCTAAATCAGAATAATACCCTTGACAAAGGCCTGTAATATCATCAATATTCTCATCGATACTCTGATTATATTCTCCTAATACCTCTTCACAGGTAGACCTCCATTCATCTTCGGGTCTACTAGCATAAATTTCATCTAATCTAGTAAGTTGATTTCTATCATGTGCAATTGATATAAATAAATTCATTCTAGATGACATATTATATTTACCACTAAACCCAATGAGGGCTGGACTCGTTGTAAAATTACTATTTACAAATTCTAATTTAAATTTATCTGTCCCATAAATTAAATCTAAACCTAGTTTCTTTATTTGAGGGTATTCCATTGCATTTGAATAGCCATCAACTAAAGCTCCATATCCAAGAGTCACCGATTCTAAAGCTCCTACTCTAAAATAAAAATTATCATATCTACTTCCCCATCGAACATAATAAATTTTATCCATAATTGTCTGGAATGTAGTTTTTTTGTCATCTACAAGCCAATTTCCATCATAAACTTCTCCATTTTCATCTATGTAGAAATTGATATCAAGACCAACTCCTAATTTTTTATATCTAAGTTCAGGCCTAAATGATATTTGATTATAAATCTTACCTTCTATAGTAGCTGCTCCAAAACTACCAGTCCCAACAACATCAACTGAAGAAGTTGAATCTTCTTGCGCTAAACTTGTATTCCAAATTATCAACATTAAAATAATATTAAATAGAAAGTGACTATTTTTTTTCATGCCAATACGCCCTCTTTATTTTTAGTAAGTTTTCTAAACATATAATAAAATAATATAATATTTGCTACTGCAAGAACTTCAAATCCTATATAATAGTAAGGCCAATCACCTATAATTAAAGGATTATCAACTATTGGTTTTATCCTAGTATAAATATAATTAGAACCCAATATAATATTTATTAAATGTACGGCTACTATTAATAATTGAGAACGAATAATAACATACTTCCAAGCTCCCAATCTAGGCTTATTGCCCAACACGAAAGTAAGATATAAGCCTGATAAAATTATACCTCCATGAGATATAAAATATTCAACAAGAAAAAAATTATCAATACCTAGTGTAAACTCAGGAGTTATTAGAGCTTGAATAGCTCCAGGAATCGATAATAAGATTAAGAACTCATATAAAAATTGATTAAATCGAAATAGCAATAAAGATGAGAGTATTGAAGAGATACCACATAGATGTAAGGGTAAGCTATCAGTTAAAGTCCATCTTTCTATCCAGAAAATTTGATATGGATGCGTTATAATTGCTCTGGTAAGTAAGATAATTCCAATTAAAAACCCCAGCTTAACTTTTTGATTATAATCTTTAATCTTTATCGATAGAGTAATAACTCCGATAATAATAAGGAGAGATATAGAATTCATAATTAGCCATAATTGACTAAATGGTGGAATTATCTCATGTTCAATCATTAAATTCCTAAAAAGGCTTTAACTTCTTTCTCTAGCTTTTTAGCAAACTTATTATTTTCTTTAACATACTGCTTTGCGTTTTCTCGACCTTGCCCTATTTTCTCATCATTATAAGAATACCAAGATCCCATTTTCTTAATAATTTCAGCTTCAACAGCTAAATCGATTAAATCCCCTTCATAAGAAATACCTTCGCCGAACATAATATCAAATTCACAGAGTCTATTAGGGGCAGCAACTTTATTTTTAACCACCTTTACTTTAGTTCTATTACCGACGATAGCATCACCATCTTTAATAGAAGCTCTTCTTCTAATATCAAGCCTAACTGAAGAATAGAATTTTAATGCATTACCACCTGTAGTAGTTTCAGGGCTACCAAACATTACACCAATTTTATGTCTTATTTGATTAATAAATATTATACATGTTTTTGATTTTGAAACTGTTGCTGTTAATTTTCTTAATGCTTGAGACATTAATCTTGCTTGAAGCCCCATATGCGAATCACCCATTTCACCACTTAATTCAGCTTTAGGTACTAATGCTGCTACGGAATCTACAACAATCACATCTAAAGCGCCACTTTGAACAAGGATGTCAGTAATTTCTAGCGCCTGTTCTCCATCATCTGGCTGACTGAATTCTAATTTATCTAAATCAACCCCAAGTTTTTTAGCATATGCTGGATCAAATGCATGCTCTGCATCTATAAATGCTGCGCGTCCATTTTCTTTCTGTGCTTCAGCGATAATATGTAATGTTAAAGTTGTTTTACCCGATGACTCTGGGCCATAAATTTCAACGATTCTTCCTCTTGGTACACCTCCTATGCCAATAGCGGAATCTAAAGAAATCGAACCAGTAGAAATTGATTTTATTCTATCATCAACAACACCATCAGTTAATTTCATTATTGCACCTTTACCATATATTTTTTCTATTTGATTCAAGGCAAGATCGAGAGATTTTGTATCTGAACTCATATTTTTTCCTCTTAGGTTAGATTAAACTTTTTAATTGTTTTATAATGGACTTTATTTTCTAATACGGAACTCTCAAGCAAAGTAAAATATTTGATATGAAACTCCATTGGGAAATATACAGAATTCATGAAATTGTTCACATCTATTTTATTTTTTATATACTTTTTTTTCTTTCGAGCAACTGTTATGTGCGGTAAGAATTTAGATACCTTATTAGAATCAATAAAATCTTCAAGGTCAGTTTTAAGTTCATAGTTGATTCTACTAAGAATACTATCTTTATCATTAACCCCTAACCAAAGCGCATGATGATTATTATTCCGCGAAAATGTGCCCGTCCCTTCTATTTTAATCTGAAAGTCATTAAACTGCTTACTAATACTATCAATTCTAGAAGATATATTTTCTATATTTTTTAGTTCTTGAGGTCCCAAAAAAAGTAACGTTAAATGAAGATTATTACCAGAAACCCAATTATAATATCCATCGCTATCAATCAAAGTAGACCTTAGCATATTAATTATATCTGTTATTTTACGTGGTACTTTAAAACCAATAAACAACCTTTTATCCATCATTATTCTCCAGTACTAATCTAATTAAATTTAAAGCCGTATTAGCAACAACCTGTCTATGGATATCCCTATCCTTAATATTAAAAATAAATTTTTTAAATAAATGTTTCTTGCAATACTTAATCGATATGTAATACAGGCCTACAGGCTTTTCTAATGTCCCTCCATTTGGTCCAGATATACCTGTTATTGATACACCCATATCAGAATTAAAAGATTTCATAATATTATTGGACATTATTAATGCTACATCAGAGCTTACAGCTCCTTTATCATCTAATATATCCTTTGGGACCTCCAAAAATTTCTTTTTTATTTGATCTGAATAAGCAATAATACTACCAATGAGATATTTTGAGCTTCCGCTGAAATCTGTAAGTTTCTTTGACAATAATCCTCCTGTGCAAGATTCTGCTACTGAAATTGTAATATTATTTTTAAGAAGCAAAGTAGATACAATAGAGTCAAGTGTGTCATTATCTTGGCCATAATAATAAAAGCCTAATTTATTTTTAAGATTATCTATAAGCTTTTGATCTAATTCTTTATTATTTAATTTTAAAACTCTGATATTAACACCAGAAAAATGTGGAAGAAATGAAAATTTGAAATTATTTATATTTTGACAAATAATATCTTCCAACATTAGATATAATTTACTTTCTGTTATACCAGTTGTTTTTAAAGTAATTACTGAATGTTTTTTTGAAGATGGAAAATAGTCAGGTATTATACTATCTGTAAACATTTGTTTTAATTCTTTCGGAACTCCTGGAAGCACAATAATGGTTGAGTTATTTTTTTTCCCTATCATCCCCAATGCTGTTCCTAATTTATTAGATATTGGATTAAAACCATCTAAAACAAATGATTGGGATGCAAGCATGCTATCTCTCATTATTTTTTCATCATTATTATCAGATACTTTTAAATGTTTTTTAAATCGATCTCTTAATTTTTCCAAGTATTCTTTATCAGTAAATAGAGATAGTTCTAAAAAACTGGATAGGGTTTGTTTTGTAATATCATCATGGGTTGGTCCTAATCCACCTGTTATTATTATAAAATCATACTTTTTTATTAATGAATTTTCTAATTCATTTGATATAGAGGATTCTTGATCTGGAACTATCACGGATTGTACAACTCTTGCATTAGCACTAGAAATTTTTTTCTTAAGCCATTGACTATTAGTATCTATTGTAAAGCCATTTAATAATTCATCTCCAATAGCTATTATACAAACTGATATCATAGATAATTGACAATTATTAATGCTGCTATCAACCCAGATAAAATATCATCCATCAAAACCCCACACTCTCCTTTAAATGATTGGGAGTAATAGATAATAGATGGCTTAAAAATATCTAATATTCTAAATAATATAAATGCAATAATAGATAAAAAGAAGTTATCTACGATAAATAATAATGGAATGCTCATTCCTACAACTTCATCAATAACAATCTCAGGAGGATCTTCTACTTCAAATTCAGAACTAGAAATTTTAATTGATATGTAACCTAGAAGAGTAATTATTAATACAATCAATAATCTAATTAATAAGCTATCTAAAGTTAGAAAATTCCAAATCATCAATGTTGCAAAACTTGCCACTGTCCCTGGGGCAAACCTAATTTTCCCTAAATAAAAAAAAGTTGATATAATAATTGCACTAAATTTCATCTGGAATTTATTTAGATAGCATGAGTTTAATATTTTTATAACAATAATCAAGTCCAGTGTAGATTGTTAATAAAGTAACTGAAATCATTAAAAATTGAATAAAAATACCATAGTTATCAATAGGTGAAATTGAATTATAAGAAAGAAATAATAAAATTAATATTATGGAAATAAGCTGAGAAGCTGTTTTCAATTTTGCAATTTTAGATGTAACCATCGCCAATCCCTTCCTATTCATAATTAATCTTAAAAAAGTTACCAAAATATCTCTAGAGAATATCACGAAAATCATCCATGGTTCTACGATAGTAGCTAAGGTATCTATATATAAAAAACCAATAAAAGCAGATAAAGTTAAAGCTTTATCTGCAAGAGGATCCATGAATAAACCAAATTTTGATATAGCATCATATTTCCTTGCCAATTTCCCATCAAAAAAATCTGTAATTGACGCTAAAGAAAATATTAATAAAGATAACAAATAAGAATTCTCATAATCTGATACTAGAATAATAAAAAACAGGGGGACAAGAAATAATCTGAATGAAGTTAAAATATTAGGTATTTTTTTTTTCATAATTCAGTTCGCTCGTTAAATGCTCTCATAAGCGTCATATCATCTATATAGTCAAATTGACCTCCAGTAGGTATCCCTCTTGCTAATCGTGATATTTTTATGCTGGAGTTATATTTTTCTATTAAATTGGCTAAATAAACAGATGTCGCATCACCTTCCAAACTAGTATCCATAGCTAAAATAACTTCATTAATATTAGAATCCATTCTTTGCATAAATTCATTAATATTAAGATCTTCTGGGCCTATTTGGTCAAGTGGTGATAATACTCCACCTATCACATGATACATCCCTTGAAACCCTGTCCTATCAAATGCAATAACATCTTTTGGCCTCTGAACAGCACATATAATTGTTTTATCTATACTATCATTACAAATACAATTTTCGCCTTTTTCAACCAAAAAAAAACAGATATTACAAACTTCTATTTCCCTATCTATAGATAATAAATTTCTAGAGAATCTCTCAACAGATCTTAAATCATTTTCTAATATAAAATAACTAAGTCTTTCTGCTGTTTTAGAACCTACACCAGGGAGTTCTTTGAAAGAATCTGCTAGTTCAATTAATGCTTTAGGAAGTTTGATCATAAAATACCGGGGATATTCATTCCACCTGTAACATTTTTCATTTTATCTCCAACTTGTTCATCAATATTTTTGTAAGTTTGTTTAATAGATGCCAAAATTAAATCTTCTACCATTTCAACATCTTCATCAAGTACAGAGGGATCAATTTTTATAGATATTATATCTTTCTTTCCATTAGCCTCAATTTCAACCAAATTCCCAGCCCCAGAACCTTTAATTCTAAGTTCTATTAATTCATCTTCCATTTTTTTCATTTTTTTTTGCATATCCTGAGCTTGCTTTAATAAACCCTGCATACCACCTTTGGGAAACATTCAAACCTCCTTTATGAAATTATTTTACCTTTAAAAATTTTTATAGCATCATCTAATAGAGGATGATCTTCCTCTTGTTCTAATTTATCAGCATTTTCAATTTTATTTTTACTAGTATCTTGTTTTTTCATATCTATTAAAAGATCAATAGTAAAGCCTAAATCTTTATTGATAATATCTGTTATAATCTTACTATCTGACTCTAAAACTTTTTTAATAAAATCGTTACCACTATCTAAGCTTAGCACTAAAGTATTATTATCAAATTTTTCTACAATTGTCTCTTCAAGAAATGATGATAATTTGCTATTTACAGCATCTAATTTTTCTAATATTAAATTCCAATTTGACTTTATTGAATTCAAAATTTCATCTTCAGAGGCTTCAATATCAGAGCTAATTGAATCTTTATTATTATTATCAATGGTACTACTATTTAATATTTCTGAAGATTCTAATATCGTTGATTTAGAAGTTTCTATATTTGACTTATCTTTCATATCAAAAACACTCTTTTCTCTAATCACCTCTTCTTTATTCGAAATATAGTTCTCATTGCTAGATTCTACATTATTTACTTTAATTGGTTCTGAATTCAAAGAATTGGAATCTGTTTTTTTAATCATACTAGCATATTTTATGATGAGAACTTCCAGAGATATTTTAGGATCACCTACGTTTTTCAATCGGCTACTTAAATTAAGAGCCATATTAAGCATATGAAGTATATCTTTATAATTAAGAGGGATATGATTAGTTATATTATTTTTTAAATCTTTAGATAAATGGATATTATTACTATTACTATTAATTTTTATCATCATAGAATCATTTAAAAATGAGCATATATCATTTAGAAGGTTATTTGGAGAAATTCCTGAATCGAGAATATTATTTAATTTTAAAGATGTTTCTTGAAGATTCTTATTTACAATATTTAAAAATAATTCATAAATATCCTCTTCGTTAGTAAGACCTATTGCTAACCTAATATTTTCTGTATTAATTATATTATTAGAATAAGCAATTACTTGATCTAAAATACTTAAGGCATCTCTCATACTTCCATCTGATTTTTTTGAAATTAGACGAATAGCACTATCATCATATTTTATATTTTCTTGATCTAATATATATTTCAATCTATTACTAATTACATCAATTGAAATCCTAACAAAATCATATCGTTGAGTTCTTGATAATATTGTTTGCGGCATTTTCTGAGGGTCTGTTGTTGCTAAAATAAATATAACATAACTAGGGGGTTCTTCAAGGGTTTTTAATAGAGCGTTAAAAGCCTGCTCCGTTAGCATATGTGCCTCATCAATAATATAAACTTTATACTTCAACATTGAAGGAGCAAATTTTACAGACTCTTTTATTTCCCTAATTTCATCAATACCTCTATTTGAAGCTCCATCTAGTTCGATAATATCTAAAGATTTACTATAGTCATCAATATTATTTATTGTAGATGCGAGAACTCTTGCTGTTGTTGTCTTTCCTACACCCCTAGGACCTGAAAACAAAAAAGCTTGGGCTAACCTATCAGAAGCAATAGCATTAGTTAATGTTTGCGTAATATGATTTTGACCAGCAATCTGGTCAAAGGAAATTGGTCTCCATTTAAGTGATAATATTTTATAAGACATAGTCAACCTTATCTGTGCACCGATGGTAGAATTTCCTGTTAGATTAATAATTTAATACAGCCAGCTCACTTTCAGGGTTTTACGGCACATAGAAATAAACTATACCGCTGCTTCTTTCCAGACCTGACGGAGTTCAAGTATACACTATTGCGTAAAGCTAAAAGGGTCAACACTACTTATATTAAAAATCAATCTCAGCAAAACCCGCCCATCGGAATTCAATCCTGCATAAGCGGTTTTCAGGTTACAAGGAACCGCTAATTCCCCATCTAGCACAGAATAATAAATTATTTTTTATAATTTTTTAAAAATTTGGGAATTTTTGAATTAGAGTCATCCTTATTTAAGGATAAAGTTTTAGAACTATTAGTATTCCAAAATTCTTCAAATTTAATTTCTAAAATCTTTTTAAACTCACCATCAAAGTTTCTAATAATTTTATTGATTCTATTTTTTAATTCTTCTGATGAAATGGGACCATACTTTAAAGCAACTTCTTCAAAATGATCAATCACAGTTTGAAGTCTATTTTTTCTATCTTTAGCTTCAGCTGTTAATTCTAAATTTTTATTTTTATTATTTTTATTTAACATATCCTCTAATTATCATTCTCTTTATTTAATGTTCCGTACATCATCAACAAACTACCTATTGTTAATATTGGGACTGATAAATATACCCAATAATATTGATTAATATAGTAACCTATAACAATTCCCACAGAAATCCCTGTTAAATTAACACCTAGTAAAATAATTAAAAATGAAGAAAATTTCATTATTTAAACTCATATTTAATCTGCGCACTAAAGACTTTGACATGATCAACTATAGTATCTTCATTTATATCATAAAATACATTTTGAAAATCTAAATATAACTTGAATGATTTAAAAATATTTATATCTAGTATTGTTCCAAACATAATATTTTCACTATTATTATCTAAATCGTTATCACTTGTAAAGTTTCTGTGAAAATAAAGTTTATAATTATTTAATCTTTTAAATATATATCCACCACTAGAAAAAACTTCAAAATCTAATAGATAATATGAATTATCACTATCAGGATGGTTATCAATAAGATACATACCTGATATACTTAATCCTCTTTTGTTATAATAATTATAATCATATTGTATAGATCCTCCTATAGTAGGAAAAACAAAATCACCATTAGCCATAACCGGATATAATTCCTTAGATAAATAAATGACATCATCATTATTGCAATCACCACCCACACAAAATTTATCAAGATATTCTTTATTGCTACTATGGGCATAATTTTGATCATTAAATTTCAAAGTTCTAATCTTTTCAAAATCATACGTAGATGAGAAGTAGTATGGAGTGTATAATGCCTGATTTCCATGAAATACAGTTATTAGTTTGTGGCCACTATCTAAACTTAATTTTGTTCCAAAAGTATGTCCTTGAGTCCCTGTTGTATTAACAGGCTCATAAGGATTACTTTCGGTATTTCTAATATAATGAACTACATCTGGATAAAATATTCCATCCCATTCATAAATCAGATTTAATTTATAGGAATTATTATTTATTAAAGAATATTCAAGATCAACTTGTCTTGCTTCTAAATTAGATTTCCCTTCTAAATCAATATTTATTTCAGAATACTGATCAAAATCATTAATATATCCAAAACCTATAGTAAGTGGAAAAAATTTAGATAGAAATAAAGAAGCGTGCGCTCCAATTAATCCTCCATCATTAAATGTTTGTGATATATCAGATAGAATAAAATCAAATGAGTAAGAATATTTATTCTTGGGGGATAAATGTATTTGGATTCCTGTCCTTTGCATAATAGGGTAATTATATGAATTAGAATATTTATGCAATAGCATCCCATGACCAAAACTAAGATTTTTTAATTTACCAATATTCATATAAATAGTTTTTTTATCATTAAACCATGACATATAACTAATCTTAGATAATATAGTTGTTGGATTTACATATATGGGATTCCCACCACCTTGCACCCAACGATTTATAAAAGGAGATGAATTCTCTGTTTTAATATATTCATCAAACCTCATTATCAATTCAAAATTATCAAATGAGAAATAAGGTTCTAAGACTATATTATTATAATAACTATTATAAAGATATGAACCCCCAGAATATATGTTAAATCCATATTTTTTATCTTCTATATTAACATTTGTATTAGCATAATACATAGGTATCAAATCAGATTCTGACCTTTTAAATAAAGAAGAATCTTTAGAGAAATCCCCAAATAGTAAAGGATTAAAAACTTCAGATTCTTTCCTTGGAGTTATAAAATCAATAAATGTATAATCTGGGATTTCATTTTTAAAATTCTCTTCTGGATTATTAGGATTAATTGAATATATTTCATTAGATGTCGCATGTATCATGCTGATATCATCTTTATTCATACTTGGAAATTCTCTAAAATAAGAATCTCCAAGTAATATTTTCCTTCCTTCATACCTATCAGATATATATATTTCATCTCCAATAGAATAAATTTTATCTGTAGTTCCATCTTTAACTGAAATCCAAAACTCACTATCTAATAAATAAATTTGCGAATGATTAGCAAATAAATACGTTTTATAATTATTTTTCAAATTGATATTATGTAAATATAAACTTCCATTTTTTAAATGTATTTCTCTAATACCTTTTTTATTTAAAAATTTTATTTCAGTTTTACTATCTAGTCTAATAAAAAGTTTATCATCAGGAGTTCTAATATCACAAATTGAGTTTTCTAAAACCTTAATCACATCACCACTATTAATACTTCTTCCTATAATAGCAGTTTTTTTTCTACTCTTTTCATTTTTTGATTCGATTAAAATATCGCCAGAAAAATCTACAATATATGCAGAAGCATCATCCTTTGATAATAAAAAGGAGAATAAAACTAAAAAAAATAATATAAAATATTTCTTCAATCTCATATTGTTAATTGCTGCGGAGAAGGCGGGATTTGAACCCGCGATGGAGTTTCCTCCATACACGCTTTCCAAGCGTGCACCTTAAACCACTCGGACACCTCTCCATAAAATCCCTACTAATGAATTTAAAATTATGTCTTTAAAGCAAGCTATGCAAGAAAATTAATAACAGAAATTCTTTTGAAAATGAATAAAAAAAAGCTCCTCAAATTATTATAAGGAGCTTTAGTGGGCGATGAGAGACTCGAACTCCCGACTTCCTCCTTGTAAGGGAGGCACTCTGAACCAACTGAGTTAATCGCCCAATCAAGATAAGGCTAATTTTATAACATCCTCTACTTCTTTTACAAAAGTAATTTTCAAATCTTTTTTAACTTTTTCAGGGACCTCATCAAGATCTTTTTCATTTAAATATGGTGCTAAAATATGTTTTAATCCAGATCTATGAGCTGCCGTAGATTTTTCTTTAAGGCCTCCAATAGGAAGAACATTCCCTCTTAAAGAAATTTCACCCGTCATACCAAGTTCATTATTGACAGGCTTATTTGTTAATAATGAAATAATGGCTGTAACCATTGTCACACCTGCTGATGGGCCATCTTTAGGTATAGCTCCAGCAGGAACATGAATATGTATATCATATTTCTTATAAAAATCTTCTTCAATATCAAATTTATCTACATTAGCTCTAACATAAGAAAAAGCTGCCTCTGCGGATTCTTTCATAACATCTCCAAGCCGACCAGTCATTTTAAAACTTCCTTTGCCTGGCATTTTCGTAGCTTCTACAAATAATATGTCTCCACCAAAGCCAGTCCAAGCCAAACCAACTGCTACACCTGGTTTTTTAAGTCTTTCAGCCACTTCTGATATAAACTTTTTCGGTCCTAAGTAATCCAAAATATTTTTTTCAGAAAGATTTGCGCTCTTTTTAGATTTAACAGAAATATCTTTTGCTACTTTTCTACATAAATTTGCAATTTCTCTTTCTAAGTTTCTTACTCCAGCCTCTCTAGTAAATGAATCAATAACTAACTTGACCCCATTATCTGAAAATTTAATTTCACTCTTCTTTAAACCATGTTCTTTAATTTGCTTAGGAATAAGATGCCGTTTTGCAATTTCAACCTTTTCATCCAAAATATATCCAGAAAAATCTAAAATTTCCATTCTATCTCTTAATGGACCTGGGATTTGATCAACTCTATTTGCCGTAGTAATAAACATTATTTGAGAAAGATCAAAATCAACTTCTAAATAGTGATCATTAAATGAAAAGTTTTGTTCAGGATCAAGTACTTCTAGTAATGCACTTGAAGGATCACCTCTAAAATCAGTTCCCAGCTTATCAATTTCATCTAACATGAAAATTGGGTTTTTTGTTCCTGCTTTCTTTAAACTAGCGATAATTCTACCAGGTAAAGCTCCTATATATGTTCTTCTATGGCCTCTAATTTCGGCTTCATCCCTAACTCCACCTAATGATATTCTCACAAATTCTCTACCCATTGAATTAGCTATAGACTTACCTATTGATGTTTTTCCTGTTCCTGGAGGACCAGAAAAACATAAGATGGGACTTTTAATCTTATCTCCCTTTTTACTTCTAATAGATTTTAAATTCCTTACAGCTAAATGTTCCAAAACTCTTTCTTTAATTTTATCTAATCCATAATGATCTTCATCTAATATTTTCTTAGAAAGATCTAAATCATTATTATCCTTCGATTCTCTATTCCATGGAAGTTCAGTTAGCCAATCTAAATATGTTCTAGATACAGTATATTCTGGAGAATGCGTTGGAATTCTCTTTAATCTTTTTAATTCCTTCATGGCAATCTGATGTACATCCTTAGGCATTTTAGCTTCAACAATTTTATCATTAATTTCATCAACTTCTATGCTAGGCTCATCCTCTCCTAACTCTTTCTGAATTGCTTTCATCTGTTCTCTAAGATAATATTCTCTTTGAGATTTAGAAATCTCATCTTGAACCTCTGATTGAATTTTCTCACCTAATTGAATTCTCTGAATTTCTCTTGTTATAATAACGATAGTCTTTTCAAGTCTTTTCTTTACATCAATTGAAGCTAATATCTCTTGTTTTTCTTTAATAGGAATATTAATTAAAGATATCGCTTTATCTGCTAATTTACCAGGATTCTGAATGCTAGTAAGAATATCTGCTTGCTCATCTGATAAGTAAGGGGCGATATCTATAAGCTGCCTAAATATTGTATGTAAATTTGCAGTCATAGTATCTAATTCTGAGCCATATTCAACGATTTCTACATTTCTACTAATCATCGCTTTGAGATATTTATCATTATCTACTTTAGAATCAATTTTAACTCTATCCAATCCTTGCACAATCGCAGACTTTGACCCATCAGGCATATCAAAAACCTTCATAATATTTGCTAAAGTCCCCCAATTATATAAATCTTCTAATTGAGGAACTTCTACAGTGCTGTCTTTCTGTGCAACAACAACAATATGCTTATCTTTAGCTTCCTGCAAATCATTCACTAAATCAAGAGATTGCTCTCTACCTATGTAAATTGGAATAATCTGTTGAGGGAATAGCACTGTATTCCTTAATGGTAATATTGGATATAATTCTTTATTTTCTTTAATACTCATATATATTTATTTACTACAAATATTAGACCAAAAGTTATTATTATGGCAAAATGTCAGTCTTTGATTTGCTAATGTCAT
>CEQN01119310.1_pt1 | contig 19512 bp, 16 predicted proteins | sample 427011 | NCBI WGS metagenome assembly CEQN01 (sample SAMEA2621277, study PRJEB7988) | marine metagenome | biome: marine biome (ENVO:00000447); feature: deep chlorophyll maximum layer (ENVO:xxxxxxxx); material: "saline water (ENVO:00002010), including plankton (ENVO:xxxxxxxx)" | depth 120 m
TAAACATCGCCGTTCGACACCAAAATATCTTCATGATGATCTTGCACCTATTTTAGACGAAACCTACGGAGTAATTACTTATCAAGATCAAGTCTTGCAAATTGTTCGCATATTTGCTGGTTATTCTTTAGGTCAGGCTGATGTAATGAGAAAGGCTATGGGCAAAAAAATACCAGAGGTTATGGCGGCTGAAAAAGAGAGATTTATGTCAGGTGCTTTGGAAAAAGGCTACGATGAGAAAATTTCAGAAGAAATTTTTAATTTAATTGAGCCGTTTGCTGGTTATGCTTTTAATAAAGCTCATGCTTTTTCTTATGCAACAATTGCATATCAAACCGCCTATTTAAAGGCTCATTATCCTGTTGAATTTATGGCCGCTGTTTTATGCACTTCTGGTAACAGCATAGGCAACAACCAAGACAAAATATCACCTACTCTTGGTGAATCTAGAAAACTTGGCATTAATATATTGCCACCAGATATAAATAAATCTGAGGTTAACTTTTCTATAGAAAAAGAAGTTAATGATGCAAGTAGTATTAGGTTTGGTTTAGGTAGAATAAAAAATGTAGGCTCTGCCACTGCTGAACAGATTGTCTTAGAAAGAAAATCTAATAAAAACTATAGTTCTTTAGAAGATTTTTCTAGACGTTCTGCTTCAAAAGTTGTAAATAAACGTGTTATTGAATCCTTAGGTAAATGTGGAGCTTTTGATTGTTTGGCTGATCGCAATGATGTTATTGATAGCACAGAACAAATAATTAGCCTAAACCACATGGAAAGAAAACTTAAAGACACTGGCCAAAAATCAATGTTTGATCTTTTTGGAAATGAACAAATAATGCCACTTCCAAAATTAGAACTTAAACATAGTGATTATACGAAAGATCAATTTGGTGCATGGGAAAAAGATTTAACAGGTTTTTATTTTACTGAACACCCCTTCTTAAAAGCTTCAGAAAATATTTCATCTTTTCTATCTATTGATATAGTTAACATCAATGAAAGCCTGTCTAATTCAAATCAAAGAGTTGCTGGGGTGTTGAAAAAAGTTGATTTCAGAACAACTAAATATAATAAAAAATTTGCTATCTTCGAACTTGAAGATTTAACTGAGAGTAAAGAATTTGTAATATGGCCAGAAAAATTACAAACTTTTGAGTCTCTTTTAATCCCCGGCAACGTACTTTTAATTGATATTTTAATTCAAAACAGAAATCGGGGTTTATCTTTGCAAACAAATTCTATTTATGCCTATGATCGTGATTCTCAAAAAGTTATTGGATTAGACCAAAAAGATTTAAAAAAAATCCGGCCAGTAAAAAAAACTAATAATCGAAACCCGGATCAAAGTTTAAATAATAAAATTCAAAGTTTAAATAATTTAGATAATAAATCTGTTAAAACTGAAGGCTTAAATATCTATATTGATGAAACTAACGATATTCAATCTGATAAACGGCGTCTTTCCAGAATCTTTAATTTAATAAACGCCAAACCTGGGGGCACACCAGCATATTTACACATAAACAGTATGAATGGTCAAAAACAGTCCTTGTTTCTCATCAACGTTGCTGTGGACGAACACTTAATTCGTGATATAAAGATATTATTAGGTGTTTTAGGAGAAATTATTTATCAAAAAGATAGTGTTTCATCAGTTACGGCGATTTAAACTAAGAACATTAAAATAGTTTCTTAAAGTAAAAAATTAAATGAAAAAAATTATTCTATTTATTTTATTATTTTTGTTAATTGCTTTGCTCTTGCTGGAGGCCTTTAATCATACCTTGTCTGAAAATTTTGTAGTTAAAACCCAAACCATTACACCTCTAAAAAATGAAAAAACTGTGCCCCCTGCTGTGAGTGTCATAAATAATTCAAGTAATATTTCTTCAGAAAAAATGGAAAACCCAGAACAACCTCTTGTTGCTAGTAATAATGTTTACGTATCCATTTTTCCTGAGATAATAAACAATGGTGAATTTTTTAAAGTTTCTTTGAGTGAAAACGTTAACCCGCTTTCTTCTATAAAATTTCAAGATAAAAGATATCCAATTTTCAAAGATAATGCTGGTGAATTTTCTAGTATTATACCTGTCCCGCTTTCTGTAAAAGAAGGTTCATATAAAATTTTCATTGAACACTTAGAAAAACAAAAAATAATCTATGAAAATATTAGTGAAATTAAAATATTGAATAAAGAACGAGGATTTGATTATGTAAATTTATCAAATGAAATAATTGCATCTTCTTTTTCTAAAGAATCAGTTAAAGAAGATGCTGAAATAAGGGCAGAAACTTCTGCTTTATTTAGTGTTGGAAATTATTGGAAGGGAGCATTCGCAATGCCTTGTGAAGGTGAAATCTCTACAATGTTTGGCGTTGGGCGCTCTTATAACAATCAACCTGTTTCTTCGTTCCATCTTGGTTTAGACATAGCTGCAGATCAATACACCAAAATTAATGCTCCGGCTAAAGGAATAATTAAGTTGGTTATAGCATCCCCATTACGAGGATTAATGGTTTACGTAGATCATGGGCTTGGTGTTCAATCTAGTTTCTCTCACTTGGACTCTGTTTTTGTTGAGGCTGGCGAAGTTGTTACAAGAGGAACATTATTGGGTACCGTAGGATCTTCTGGGGCATCCACAGGACCCCATCTACATTGGGAAGTTTCAGTGTGGGACACTTTTACTGATCCGTTTGTTTGGACAACTACATCATTGTTTGATTGATTTTGTCTGTGCTATCTCGCCATACACATAGAGAATAAATACCTACAATACTTGCTGTTTCAACTCTCAATATTTTTGAACCCAAAGATACTGGTATAACACCCAAATCTTCAATCTGTTTAATCTCTTGTTCTGTCCAATCTCCCTCTGGACCAACGAAATAAGTGATTTGGTTTCCTTTGTTTTCTATTTGTAATTCGTTTATTGCTTTTGTTAGATGTTTTGTGGCATTAATCACTGCTGCAATTTTAATACCATCTATTTCTTTTATATGTGTTTTTTTTATAGTTGGTATTGTAGTTCGCCCTGACTGTTCTGCAGCATGTATCGCAATTTGTTGCCATTTCTTAATCCTACCAATTCCAGCATTCATAATCGAACGATCTGTTTCTAAGATAAAAATAGAGTCTGCGCCTAATTCAGTAGCTTTTTCAATGATCCAGTCTCCACGTTTTCCTTTTGGAAAAGCAACAGCTAAATTAATTTTATATTTGGATATGTTTACTATCCTTTTTTTTAAAATATTTAAAGATATTTTACTATCATTTATTTGATCTATTTCTGTTGTATATATATTTGAATGTTGATCGAAGACCTCTAATTGATCACTTTTTTTTAATCTTAGTACATTTTTAATCTTGTGAACTTGAGGTTTGTTTTCAATAATTGCTAGATCGTTTTTAAAAAAATCTAGTACGTAGATTCTATTCAAAATCTACGCCAAACTTGTTTAAGACAGAAAGTTCTTCAGGTATTTTTTTTGAATCAACGGTTAAGGTTCCACCTAACTCTTTAATTAGTTTCTTTTGTTCATTTGTAATTTTTTTCGGAATAATAATATTAGCAACAACAATCAACTCTCCTAATGAATGACTATTCAATCTAGGCATACCTTTTTTCTTAATCCTGAATAGTTGTCCGTGCTGTATGCCTGGTTTAAATTTCATTTTATGTTCATTGTCTTCATTAATTAATGGGATCTCTTTTTCAAATCCTATAATTGCATCTGGAACACTGACAGCCATTTCATAAACAAGGTTGTCTTCAATTCTTTTAAAAATTTCGTGTTCCATTACGTTAATATGAATATATAAATCTCCTGGCACACCACCCCTTATTCCAGAATTTCCTTGATTGGATATTCTAATTTTTTGCCCTGACCTTATTCCTTTGGGTATATCTATATCTTTTGTAGATTCCTCGAGCTTGATTCCAAAACCACTACATTTTTCACAAGGATCAGTAACCACTTTACCTTGTCCTGTACACATATTACAGCTCATAACATTTACAAACTGTCCAAAAAGCTGTCTCTCAACTCGTCTAATTTCTCCAGTACCATTACATTCGTTACATTCACCAAGCTGGGCGCCATTTTTTTGTCCAGTGTTCTTACATGTTGAACACGCAATATTATGTTCAAATTTTATTGTTTTATTGGCTCCTTCATGAACTTCTTCTAAAGAAACTTGTAGTTCAACTGCTATATCCGTACCTCTTAAATTTGCTTGCTTTTGAGAAGATGCGGTGCCTTGAAAAAAAGCATCAAATATATCACCAAGCCCGCCAAAATTACTAAAGTCTGAATAGTTTGTTCCATCATTAACAACTCCTTCCATTCCAAAAGAATCATAGCGTGCTTTTTTTTCTGGATCAGAAAGAATATTGTAGGCAAACGAAACTTCTTTAAATTTTTCTTCTGCATCATCTTCTTTATTTTTATCAGGATGATATTGCATAGCTAATTTTCGAAATGACTTTTTGATGTCCTCAGGAGAAGCATCTCTGGTTAAATCCAAAATTGAGTAAAGCTCTTTATTAGTCATAGATATTCACTTATACCTCTCGAAATTCTCCATCTACTGCCTCAGGTTCCTCTGAACCCTCGGATTCTTCCTGATTAACAGTTTCTGTTTGTTCTTCTTGAGGTTCTTGCTGTGAGTACACAGCCTCACCAAGTCCCTGTATGTCTGTCATAAATTTTTCTAAACTATTTTTAATGCTTTCAGTATCGTCTCCTTCTAAAACGTTTTTTAAATCTAAAATAGAAGCTTGAATTTTTGTTTTAAGCTCCTCTTCAATTTTTTCTTCGTTTTCTTTTAAGGTTTTTTCTGTCTGATAAATTGCAGTCTCTGCTTGATTTCTAATCTCAACAGATTCTTTTCTTTTCTCATCATCACCAGCAAATTGTTCTGCTTCTTCTCTCATTTTTTGTACTTCTTCATCAGACAATCCTGATGCAGCCTGTACAGTAACATTTTGTTCTTTTCCTGTTCCTTTGTCTTTTGCTGAAACCTTTAAAATTCCATTAGCATCAATATTAAATTCAACTTCAATTTGTGGGACCCCTCTTGGTGCTGGTAAAATACCATCAAGAATAAATCGTGCTAATGATTTATTGTCATTTGCCATAGATCTTTCCCCCTGCAAAACATGTATCTCAACAGAGGGCTGATTATCAGCTGCTGTAGAAAAAACTTGACTTGCAGATGTTGGAATAGTTGTATTTCTTTCAATTAACGCTGTAGAAACTCCTCCTAATGTCTCTATGCCTAATGACAATGGAGTAACATCCAATAATAATACGTCTTTTACGTCTCCTTTTAAAACACCTGCCTGAATCGCAGCCCCTGCAGCAACAACTTCATCTGGATTAACTCCTCTGTTTGGTTCTTTCTTGAAGTATTCAGAAACCTTTGATTGTACAAGGGGCATTCTTGTCATGCCACCTACTAAAACAATTTCATTAATTTCTTCTATTCCTAAACCAGAATCTTCTATTGCCTTTTTCATAGGCTCTAATGTTCTTTCAACTAAACTTGAAACCAATTGTTCAAATTTTGATCTTGTAATATTAATGACTAAATGTTTTGGTCCAGATGAGTCTGCAGTAATAAAAGGAAGGTTGACTTCGGTTTGTTGTGCAGAAGATAGTTCGATTTTTGCTTTTTCTGCTCCTTCCTTCAATCTCTGAAGAGCCATTCTATCTTCCGAAAGATCAATTCCTTGTTCTTTCTTAAATTCATCTACTAGATATTCTATAACGGTGTTATCAAAATCATCACCACCTAAGAACGTATCTCCGTTAGTTGCTTTAACTTGGAACGTGCCGTCTCCAATTTCTAAAACAGACACATCAAAAGTTCCTCCTCCTAAATCATAAACTACAATATTCTGATCTTCTTTTTTATCTAACCCATATGCCAAAGAGGCAGCTGTCGGTTCATTAATAATCCGCAATACTTCAAGGCCTGCAATCTGACCAGCATCTTTTGTAGCTTGTCTTTGAGCATCATTAAAATAAGCCGGCACCGTTATAACAGCATCAGTGACTTCGCCGTTTAGATATGCTTCTGCGTCTGCTTTAAGCTTCTGTAAAATCATCGCGCTAACTTCTGGTGGAGAAAAATCTTTTTCACCCATTTTAATGGCAGCATCACCATTTTTTCTTGCTAAAATTTCAAAAGGTGCAATATTAGCAAAATCTTTAATATGAATATCATCAAATTTTCTACCCATTAAGCGTTTAATAGAAAAAATGGTGCCCTCAGGATTAGTTACTGCCTGTCTTTTTGCTAATGTGCCTACTAATCTTTCGCCATCTTTTCCTAGAGCAACCATTGAAGGAGTAGTTCTAGTTCCTTCTGTACTATTTATAATATGTGGCTCTCCACCTTCCATAACTGCAACAACAGAATTTGTTGTACCAAGATCAATTCCTATAACATATCCCATTTTTTTACCTCCTAATTAACTTATTTTTTTCTTTTGACCAACAATTACTTTTGCAGGTCTTACAATTAACTCATCCATGCAAAAACCCTTTTGTATAACTTCTAAAATTTTATTTTCTTTACCGTCTATGTGTCCAATAGCTTCGTGCAGGCTAGGATCAAAATCAATTTTTGTATCAATTTCAACAACGCCTTCTTCTTCTAAGATATTCAAAAACTTCTCTTTAATTAATAAAATTCCTTCAGTCCATTTATCTTGTTTTGTAGTAGTTTTTGGTTCGTTTTGTATATCGCTATTTGAAGAAATTGCTCGTTCTATATCATCAAGAACAGGCAAAACACTTCCTAAAACATCAATAGTTATACGCCTTTGTCTTTCTTTTCGCTCTTCATCAACTCTTCTTTTTAAATTTTGATAATCGGCAATTGCACGCATCTTTTGATTTATGCAATCTTCCATTTCTTTACTAAGCTCCTCTATTATCTCATTGGAGCCATCGTCAGTGACCTTGTTGTCGTTCTCTTCAATTAACACGTTTCCTCCAATTTTTTATTAATATGAAAGCAGTTCTGACACATACCTAACTAAAGGTATAACCTTCCCATATCTCATCCGCTTCGGTCCAATAACCATAATGCTTCCTGTAGTTACTCCGCGCAAAGAATAATTTGCTGAAATAATACTAAGTTTATCAAAACTATTTACAGGGATCTCGTCTCCAATAGACACACTAACAATTTTCTGTGATAAATTGTCCTCAATTAAGAGGGAATTATATTTTATATAATCAAGGTTTTCATATATTGAAAGCATAGATTCTTTTGTAGAAAATTCTGGCTGAGCTATTAGTCTGGGCAATCCTTCGAGAAATATTTCTTGATTAACCGCCAATGTTTCTCCCTCAATAATTGATTGTATAGAATGAATTAAATAGTCTTGATCAAATTCTTTTAAAAAGATTGGATCTTGAAAAATCTTATTTACTTGATTGGTTAAAGAATCTATATCCGGGGCATTTTTAATTAAATTAGACCGATTTTTATCAATTAGCCTTTTTTCAACTGTACCATCATTAAACACAACTAAAACTAACAATCTTTCAGGTAAAACATCGAAAATCTTTATATCATTCAATTTGGCTATCTCTTGTTTTTTTGTAATTAAAACAACATTACCAATAATTGATGAAAGGGTAGAAGCTGTAATTGCTAATCGGCTATCAATGTTACCTTGCACCTGAAACATTTGATGCTCAATTGTAAGTCTTTCTTTAAAAGAAAGAGATTCCTCACTCATTATTGCTTTGACATAATGTCTATAACCTAAATCGCATGGCACTCTTCCAGATGAGGTGTGCATATGAGTAATGTATCCTTCGTGTTCTAATGTTGCAAGATCGTTTCTTATGGTTGCAGACGAAACAGACAGTTCATTAGATTTAGAAAGAGTGTTTGAGCTCACAGGAGCAGCTGTATCAATATAATTTTCAACAACCATGCCTAAAAGAGTTTTTTTTCTTTGAGTAAGCAATATTATCACCTATAATTATACTATTTAATCCTAATTAGCACTCTAATAGCTAGAGTGCTAATTATCAAATTACTATACATTTTATACTTGCGTCAATCCTAATACAAAAATCTATGTACTATTTTATTTATTTAAGATAATATGTTTAAAACCCATGGAGTAAGACTTGCAAACAACTATTACCGGCTTAGGTTCATATCTTCCAGAGAAAATATTATCTAATTTTGACTTAGAAAAATTAGTCGACACCAGTAACGAATGGATACTAGAAAGAACTGGTGTTTCTGAGCGCCGTATTTTGAGTGACGAAGAATCTTCAAGTACCATGGGAGCAAAAGCTGCGATTGCTGCAATGAAAAGCGCTGACATAAAAGCAGATTCAGTAGACTTAATTATTGTAGCGACTTGTTCCCCTGATGGCATGTTCCCCTCCACAGCAAATAGGGTACAAGCAATTATAGGTGCAAAAAATGCAGTTTGTTTTGATATAAACTCTGCTTGTAATGGTTTTTTATCAGGATTAATTATAGGAAGCAGTCTCATTAACTCAAATCAATATACTAATGCATTGATTATAGGATCTGAAGCGCTGTCTAGGCTTGTGGACTGGTCAGACAGAAATACTTGTGTCTTATTTGGTGATGGCGCTGGTGCAGTAATGCTTGAAAAGAGCAAGAACAATTCTTTTGGTATAGTTGATTTTCGTTTTGGTTCAGATGGTGATAATGGAGACCTTCTCTTCGCAACTGGCCCTGGTTCAATAAAAAATGAACTAGTAAAAGAAGCTAAAATAATTATGGATGGTCAAAACGTATTTAAACATGCAGTAAACACCATGTCTACAGTTACAAAACAATTACTAAAGGAAACAAATTTAACAGTTGATGACATTGATTTATGTATTCCACATCAAGCAAACATTCGCATATTAAACGCAATAGCCAAAAACTTAGCAATAAATGAAAAAGCAATGTTCTCTAATGTCAGCAAATACGGTAACACTTCTGCTGCAAGCATACCTATAGCCCTTACTGAAGCTTTTTATGCTAATATGTTGAACGAAGGGGACACTTTGCTTTTTACTGCTTTTGGTGCTGGATTGAATTGGGGTTCTGTTATATTAAATTGGGGTCAGATAAATAATCCGGAGAGATAAATATGGATATTAATTGGTTTGGTAAATCGGCACTTAGGATTAAAAGCAAAAAAGGTGCAATTATATGTGATCCTTGTCCGAAAACTAAAACTGAAGACATGAAAAGACCAGCAGCTAATGCAATCACTATAAGTTCATATGATGAAGAGAAATATTTTATTAAAGGAGTAAAAGGCGATCCGCTACTAATTAATGCTCCTGGAGAATTTGAAATATCTGGAATACAAATACAAGGATATACTTCACTAGATGTAAAAAACCAAACAAATTTATTTTATTGCTTTGAAATAGAGGGGATAAGAATACTTTATATTGGTAATTTGGTTAATACTGATGATTTATATAACATAGATTCAATAACTAATATCGATATACTTGTTTTGGCAATAGAATCGAATACTGGAAATACTATAGCTGAATTAGATAGACTAGTCAGGGCAATAGATGCAAAAATTATAATTCCAATAGACTACGTTTCTAAAGGAGCAAAAAAAACAAACTTAGAAGATTTTAAAAAATCACTTAGTCTTGAAATAGAAGAAGTTGATGACAAATTTTCAATCAAGAAAAATGAAATTGAGGAGAAATCTAAAATTATTTTATTAAATAAAAAATAATTTTAGCAAAAATCACAGAAAGTAAGATTTGTTCTTGGTATGTAGTTTAATGGATTTTGTAATAATCCATTCCTTCTTAGCTCAAAATGCACATGTGGACCAGTTGATCGCCCTGTAGAACCATTTAAGCCGATAATTTCTCCACGACTAACTTGTTGCCCAACATTAACCCAAATTTTATTTAAATGAGCAACACGTGAAACAAATCCTCCTGGATGTCTAATGTCTACATAATATCCATATGAACAGCATGGATCCCCTCCAGCAAATATAACAGTGCCGGAATTTGTAGCGACAACTGGTTCATTCATTAAGGCACCAATATCAATACCTGTAGGATGCCAATATGTCATAACTGACGTAATTGGTCCTTCAGCTGGCCAAACAAATCCAGCCGCAGATGCTTCTTTTTGTAAAATATTATTAGTAATTCCAGAAGTATCAGTAGCGATTCTTGGTTGAACACCATTAACAACTAAAATTGTTACGTTTTCTTCAATGAAGTTTGGGTCATAAATATTGTTTGAGGAAAAATCAATAATGTCATCAGAGCTTGCATTATATTTTAATGCTATCTCAGAAAGTGTTTCACCAAAAGTAACGTCATGTAGAATACCTTCAACTGAAGGCACTCTAACCATATCACCAAGTTGAATAACATCATTTTTATTAGTTAAATGGATATTATTCCATCTGATATATTTCGGCTCAACATTAAATTTGTCAGCTATTCCAATAATAGAGTCACCTGCCTGTATTTTATATCTAAAGTATTTAGGTACCTGCTCCGGTTCTTTGATAAAAACACTGCTTGTGTTCTGGTTTTTTTTCTTCTGTTCTTCAAGAATGCTATCAGTCATAGATTTTGTTAAATCTATGGTGTTTTCAATTTTTTTTATGCTAACTCCGGAAGATTCAATTGTTGAAGATGATGTTCCTGGTGCAAATAATTGATTGGAGTTTATGTTTTGCTGTTGATAAACTGAAAAAGATAATTGTTTTTTGTCTTTTAACTGATTTTCTTGAGCATCGATTTGTTTTATATCAAGCGTATTAAAGACTGAAATTAGAGAGATGAATAAAATAACAATTGATAAATGTTTTAATGTATTTAAATCAAAGAAATCGTTAACTAGTTTTTTAATAATACCCAATTAATAACCTCTACTATACTTTTGCATCCTTCAGTGTTAAAAGAAATTCAGCATTATTTTTCGTTTTACTCATTCTTTCTAATACTCTTTCGGTTGCATCACTAGTGTCTTCTTCCAGCATAGCAGCCATTCTTCGTAATAACCAAACAGACTTAAGATCTTCCTCTGAAAACAACAAGTCTTCTCTTCTTGTTGATGAGGCCAATACATCAATTGCAGGATAAATCCTTTTTTCTGCTAGTCGCCTGACTAAACGCACTTCCATGTTGCCAGTTCCTTTAAATTCTTCAAAAATAACATCATCCATCCTTGAACCAGTTTCAATAAGGCATGTTGCTACAATTGTTAATGAGCCACCTTCTTGGGTGTTTCTTGCAGCACCAAAAAACTTTTTAGGAGGGAAAAGTGCTATCGGATCCATTCCTCCGGATAAAGTCCTACCACTAGTTGGCATAGCTAAGTTGTAGGCTCTTGCAAGCCTTGTTACAGAGTCCATTAAAATAACGACATCTGTTCCTGCTTCAACCAATCGTTTTGCTCTTTCTAGTGCAACTTCTGTTACTCTAGTATGATCTTCAACAGGCTCGTCAAAAGTTGATGCAATTACTTCACCTTGTACAGACCTTCTCATATCAGTAACTTCTTCTGGGCGCTCACCAATTAATAGAACCATAAGATGTATGTCATTATTGTTACTTGTTATGCCGTTAGCTATAGATTTTAACAACATAGTTTTGCCGGCTTTTGGTGGTGAAACTATTAATGCTCTTTGTCCTTTTCCAACTGGAGAGAAGATATCAACAATTCGTTGTGATAGACTGTCATTAGGATCATCAGTTTCCAAAATAATCTTGTCATCTGGGAAAATAGGAGTGAGGTCTTCAAAATTTGGCCTTCTTTTAGCCTCTTCTGAAGTCATATCATTAACTCGTTCTACTCTTAATAAACCATAATATTTTTCTTGATCCTTAGGAGCTCTTACAAGGCCAACAACATAATCACCGCTTCTTAGTCCAAGCTTTCTTATCTGCGATTGAGAGACATACACATCACTTGGTCCTGGTATTAATTTATTGCTTCTTAAAAAACCAAACCCGTCGTCAACCACAGTTAAAACACCACCTGCAATAATGGCACCGTTTTTCTCGCTTTGTTTCTTTAAAATGTTGTAAATCAACTCTTGTTTAGATAGATTTTCTGCAAACTCAACTGATTTTTCTTCAGCAATAGAAATTAATTGATCTCTTTGAGTATTTTCTAGTTCCGAAACATTTATTGGAGTTACTTTAGGATCAATCTCTAAATCATTATTATTATGTATCTTTTTTTTCCTAGAGATAGATTTTGCTTTTAAGCTACTTTTTTCTGATTCCATTAATCAAAATTACCCTTCTTTTTAATATAACTTTCTAAATTTGCTTTACTAATTAAAATAGTGTTGGGAGTTGCCAAAAAGACAGTTATAAAATTTTTTGTAGTTCACTTGGACAATTAGAGTTTACAAACGTTGTTCTTAATAGACAAGCAGAAATACTAAATAACATTAAAAAATTTAAATTACTATTTTGATTTATTTTTTAACTTACTTGTTTGTTTATTTTCAGAAAACAAAATTGCAGCTTCCACAAAAGCTCTAAATAACGGATTTGGTCTATTTGGGCGTGATGTGAATTCTGGATGAAATTGTGCACCAACCATAAATGGGTGGTCTTTAATTTCAACAACTTCAACTAGTGTATCTTCGGCGTTTCTTGCAGCCACAATTAAGCCATGTTTTATTAATTCATCTAAATATGTATTATTTAACTCATATCGATGTCTATGTCGTTCTCTTATTTTTTTCGAACCATATGCTTTATGTGTTTTTGTGCCCTCTGCAACATTAGAATCGTAGCCGCCCAATCGCATTGTTCCACCCATGTCTTCTATTTCTTCTTGTTCAGAAAGCAAGGATATTACAGGAAAGGGAGTATTAGGATCAAGTTCAGTTGTGTTAGCGTCTGGCATTCCTGCAACATTTCGTGCAAATTCACATACTAAAACTTGCATACCAAGACAATCACCTAAATATGGTATTAGCTTTTCTCTAGCATACTGTACTGCGCGTATCTTACCTTCTATCCCTCGATCTCCAAAACCAGGGCAAAGTAAAATACCATCTACTGATCCGATAATTTTTTCTGGGTCTTCTGACTCAAGCATCTCTGAATTAACCCATTTAATTTGTAGGTTGGTTTTTTGATCCACGGCAGCATGAATTAAAGCTTCTTTTATTGATAAATATGCGTCTTCAAGTTCAGTATATTTGCCCACTAAGGCAATTTGAATTTCATTCTTGGCTTCAAGCATTTTTTCAACAAACTGCATCCAAGGATTAAGATCTAATTCTGAATATGATAAATTCAGTCGATTAGTGACAACATTCAAAAGTCCCGCTGAATTTAATATTATAGGAACCTCATAAATAGAATCAGCTGTTTTTAAAGGGATGACAGCTTCTTTATCTAAGTTACAAAAAAGCGATATCTTTTCTCTAAGTGCCTGACTAATTGGTGTATCTGCTCTGGTGACAATAACATCTGGCTGAACACCAAAAGATCTAAGCTCTCTAACAGAGTGTTGAGTGGGTTTAGTTTTTAGCTCTTTTGTTGACTGAATATATGGTAGTAAAGTTATATGAACAGACATTGTGTCTTCTTTACCAAGAACATGCATCATTCTACTTATAGCCTCCAAAAATGGTTGTCCTTCGAGGTCACCAACCGTACCTCCAACTTCTACAATGACAACATCAGCATTGAGTTTTTCTCCAGAGTCTTTGATAATCTTTCTTATTTCACTAGTTACGTGAGGTATCGCTTGGATTGTGCCTCCTAAGAAATCTCCTCTTCTTTCTTTTCTTATAACTTCTTCATAAACTTGACCTGATGATGCAGAATTCATAGAACCTAAATTAACATCAAGAAACCGCTCATAGTGGCCTAAATCTAGATCTGTCTCTGCACCATCATCAGTAACAAAAACCTCTCCATGCTGATAGGGAGACATTGTGCCAGGGTCAACATTTATATAGGGATCTAATTTTAATACTGATACTGAGAATCCAGCTGACTTTAAGAGTCTACCAAGCGAAGCGGTAACTATTCCCTTACCAACTGAACTAACGACGCCACCAGTAACAAAAATATATTTAGTCATTTTACTTATTATAAAAAAATATACACAAAATTATGACATTATCATAGACTATTTTTATGTATATCTTCAATTACTATTTAAAACATACAAAAACTAACGGGATTTACTATGCATAAATTGTTTATAAAATTGTTAAATTCACAATTCGGACAATTTATTTTTAATGGAGCAATTATCAGACTACCAGAAGAAATGCATGTGGCTGAAAATTCACTAATATTAAATATTGGGCAGTATCAAAAAAAATTATTACCTATTCTTAAAAATAGGATTCATTTAGAGACACAGCCGCATAATGTTGTAGTTGATGAAAAAGCATATTACATAGATTCTAATAAGATGGAATATAAAAATTTATTTGAGCTATCAGGGTTAATCGAGCTACACAAATTTGATTTAGTACTTTGTGGTCATTACACAAATTTACTAAATAATGATGAGCTTGACTTGTTTGTGAAAACAATTTATCAGTCAATAAATGATGAGGGAATAATAGTAATTTGGAACTTTAAGCAAACTAACAATCATTTTTTTAGAAAATTTTTAAATTTCCCTTTTTCATTGAAAAACTTTATCAAAAATCCAAACGAAAGGATTTTAGAGGCTGCTAAAAAATCAAACGTTGAGTTTATGACAGAAGTAAGCATCCGACCTTTTTTGTTTCCGTTCATAAAAAGAAAAGCAGTAATTCTAGGAAAGCCTCCGAAATAACAAAAACATTAATCCTTTAAATAAATATCAAGCACAGCTGGAGATACATGTTTGTTCTTAATGACCCTTTTGTTCCTTACTTCTGAAGAAGAAACATTTACAATGTTATTTGTTGCAAAGATCACTTTTTCTAAACTAACGTTTGCTTGCTTTAACTCACTAATAAAATTTTTGATTGAAGATTTTGAGATGCCTGCTCGTGGAAAAGCAACAATATTTGCTAATAAGAATAGCTTCTCATACTCCCTCCAAGAGTCAATATTCAAAAAACTATCCATTCCCATAATCACAAAAACATTTACTGATGTTTTTTCTCTTTTAACCAATTCATTTACAGTGTTGTAAGTATAGGACGCTTCTTCTCCACGCTCCCAGTCAACTACCTTTGTTTTTTCTGTTTTAGAAAATGCGCTTTTTGCCATTTGTAGCCTTTTTTCATAACTACTAGAAGCCAACTGTTTGTCACCAATAATCCCCCCTGTAGGACAAACATAAAGTACATCTAGGCCCAAAAAACCGACAGAAAGGTTGGCAATTTCTTCATGCCCGTTATGAGGAGGATCAAAAGATCCCCCAAAAAACCCCACATTTAAAACTCCCAACTAATTTCCTTTCCCCCCACCAAAACTATGTCACCAGGATGGGCGCCAGATTTAATTAGTCCTCTATTGACACCTAAAAGACTCATCCTTCTAAAAAACTCATACCTGGCCTCTCCATTTGACAAATCCAAGGTCTCTGCAAGAAAATTAGGCGTACTACCATCTAAAACAAACTTGCTGCCAAGCTTACAAACACTAAATTTGTCTTTTTTTATTGGTGGTTTTTTTATTGGTGGTTTTTGTGGGGTCTCCGTTTTTTTTACCAAAACATCCAGAGATAGTGTTTTAAGCTTTTTTTTGATAGCAACAACGGTTGCTGGTTGATCCAGTGAACCATAGACAATAGAGGGGTTTTTGTTCCGCTCTCCAACAACAATGGCTATTGTTTTTTGATCGGGGGTACACATGTTGGTATAACGAGACAGGTTTTTTTCGTTTTTTACCACACACAGAACTATTTTTGCCTGTTTTACGTGATCGTCGTTTTGGTTTGTTAGTGCTTCGGGGATATCTCCAACCATAAGAAGGGTTTTGCCGTCCTCATATGTTCCGTAGTTTGTTGTTTGTGTTGTTCCAGGATATGGGCCTGTCTTGGCCTTTGATCCGCTCAGTGCATTAAGTAATGTTGTTTTTCCTGTGTTTGGCTCACCAATAATTATGGTGTTGGCGCTGCTTTTGGGTAAAATCTCAATTGTTGTTGTCTCCCCTTTTTGGCCGTTTTGTGAGAATCTAGGTGTTTTTCTGTTTGGAAGAACAAACTTTGTGTTGCCCCACCCGCCCTTTCCGCCTTTAACCAAAAGTTGTGGTTTATTGTTTTTTCGTTTAACTTCTTCTTTTTTTTCGTCGCTTGTTATCAGCCAAAGAGAGTAGTTTTTAGGGATGTCAATTGTTGTGTGGTTGCCTGATTTTCCGTTTTTGTTGTTAGTGTCTCCTTTTTGACCGTTTTGTGCCCTTATAAAAGAACCTATGGATTTATCAAAATTTGCTGTTTTGTTCAAAAAATTAACATATATGTTGCCGCCATTACCACCATTACCGCCATCTGGTCCACCTCTAGGCACTTTGTAAGATCTTTTAAAGGAAACTATTCCGTCTCCGCCTTTTCCAGCTTGGAGTGTTATTGTTCTTTTTTTCATCTCTTCTACTCTTTATATATTATTTATGTATTATATATCTTTTTTAGTAGTAGTAGTAGGGGTGTTGGTTATGTTGATAACCTGCAATTAATAGTTATAAATCATTAATTTTTTGTTTATTAAGTGTTTGTTTTTTATAAAACTGTGTTTGTTTTTTTTTGATGGTTATGAAAAATCAAAACAAGCGGCATGGTTTTGTTATGTGGTTTTTTGTTTGTTGTGGATTATTTGTTTATGCGATTCTTCTTTTGCGATCGATTAGTTCTTTGAGGTTGGAAACGTCTCTTTTAATTTCCTCATCAATGGTTTGGCCTTTGTCCATCTTTCGCCAGCCATGATGAACGGTGGAATGATCCCTGTTTCCAAGGGATCTACCAATTTCAACAAGTGAAATGTTTGCTATTTCTCTCAACAGATACATTGCCATTTGTCTCGGATAAGCGTATTGTTTTTCTCTATTGCCGGATAAAAGGTCTGTGCTTTCTAATTTATAGTAATCACAAACGACCTCTACAATAAGATCAATCGAGGGAGGTGAATAAAGGCTCTCAGTTGTTTGTAGGTGTCGCAAGGTGTCTTCTACTAAAGCAACATTGATGTCTTCACCAGTTAAGCGAGAGGCCGCCAAAAGCCTTGTTAATGAGCCCTCAAGCTCTCTGACGTTATTCGTACAAATATCTGCTATTTTGTATAAAACTGCGCTTTCAAGCTTGACTTGGTGCATTTTAATTTTTTCCTTCAGAATAGCAATTCTGGTTTCAATGTTTGGTACTTGCAAGTCTGCTATCATTCCCCATTCAAATCTTGACTGAAGCCTTTCTTCCAAGTGTTTGATTTTGTTTGGACTTTTATCAGAGGAAATAATAATTTGTTTCCCTGCTTCATATAACTCGTTAAAGGTATGAAAAAATTCTTCTTGTGTTTGCTCTTTTCCTGCTATAAATTGAATGTCATCAATAAGCAACACATCTGTTTTTCTGTAAATGTTTCTAAAGTTTCTTTGGTTTCTTTTTTGAATCGAGGCTATTAAACGGTTAGTAAATTGTTCAGCAGAAAGGTAGGCTACGTTTAACCCTTGTTGAATACATGAGTGTCCAATTGCATGAAGGAGGTGCGTTTTACCTAGGCCGGCACCGCCATATAAAAACAAAGGGTTAAATTCTTTTCCAGGACTATTGGAAGCAGATTGAGAGGCTGCAAAAGCTAATCGGTTTGATGGACCAACTATAAAGTTGTCAAATATATAATTTTTTCGCAAGTTTGTCTGGCTTGAAGCCCAGCTTTGCTGTTCTTTTTTTTCCTTGATATTACTTTCAGGGGCCTTTTCGTATTGTGGTTGAAGAGCAAACACTTTTTCATTATTATCTTCTTTTTCAATTGATATAGTTTTAAATTCAATATCCAACGGTTCTTCAGCTCTTTTTGCAACAAGTTTTAAAATTAGTGGTTTTAGTCTTCTTTCTAACCATTCGTTAACAAATTCAGAACGCGTTCCAATCACAAGAGTAGAGCCTTGGAATGAAATTCCTATTGTGTCTTTTAACCAGGTATCATAATTTGGTTTTGAGATACTTTCTGCCAAGTCTTCTAAAACATCTTGCCATAGATTTGAAGCGTCTAATTTCACTTTTTCCTCGAAATAACAGCTATATGACTAAATTATAAGTAGGTAAGTTATCCACATTTTGATAACAAATTGTGGATAAGTATAAATAAAAATAAACCACTGAGGTTTATATTTAGAGAGCCGTCAACATTATGAAAGTTGTAAAATCTCCCCACCGTTTCGTACTTTAACATCTAGCATTAAAAAAATACAAGAACTTTTTGTAAGTTAATTTTTATTTTTTTTTAAAAAAGAAAAAAATAAAGAAACTAACCTATTTTTTTGTTATGTAGTAACCTCATTAATGCAAAAAAATAGAAAGTAGTACAATAAAGTGAATAAAATATTTTGTGTTGATATTGGAAATTCAACTATATCAATAGGTATTTTCGAAAAAAATGAAATCATAACTTCATTTAGATTTGCTACAAATAAAGAATTTTTATCAACCGAATATCAATTAATGATTAATTCTGTTTTGCATAATAAAGAAATATCAAAATCAGATTTTACTGGGGCAATTGTTTCTTCTACTGTGCCCGCATTGCTGAATAATTTTGAGTTAGCAATTAATGATGTTTTTGGTTTCTCTCCTATGATTGTTGGGCCTGGCATAAAAACAGGATTAAACATTAAATATGAAAACCCTAAAGAGATAGGGCCGGACAGAATTCTTCATGCAGTTGCAGGTTTAGATATTGCGCCTGCCCCGTTAATAATAGTTGATTTAGGCACTGGACTTGTTTTTGATGTTCTGGATATAGAAGGCAATTATTTAGGAGGAGCTATTGCACCAGGTGTATCGGTTGCTGCAGAGGCTTTATTTAATAAAGGATCTATGCTGAATTCAATTAATATTCAAAAACCAACTTCAGTTATTGGTACAAATACAAAATCTGCTTTAGAATCCGGAATTTATTTTGGTAGCTTAGAATTAATAAAAGGCATTGTAGAAAAAATGAAATTAGAACTAGAAGGCGACGTTAAGGTTATTGGTACGGGCGGAGATATTAGTATTTTTGAAAATGATTTAAGTTTTTTTGACTACGTTGAACCTGATCTTAACTTATACGGCCTGCATTTGTTATACTTAGCAAATATAAAGGGAGCAAAATGACCAATAATTTATTAGAAGGTAAATCTATTCTGCTTGGAGTAACCGGTTCTATTGCTGCCTATAAAGCAGTCGATATTGCTAGTCAATTGATTAAAGTTGGTGCAAATGTTAATGTTGCCCTAACTGAAGCAGCAACAAAGTTCATAACACCATTCACATTTAAAACAATAACAGGCAATGCGCCATATTTTGATATGTGGGACATTAATGCT
>CEQN01102115.1_pt1 | contig 19485 bp, 21 predicted proteins | sample 427011 | NCBI WGS metagenome assembly CEQN01 (sample SAMEA2621277, study PRJEB7988) | marine metagenome | biome: marine biome (ENVO:00000447); feature: deep chlorophyll maximum layer (ENVO:xxxxxxxx); material: "saline water (ENVO:00002010), including plankton (ENVO:xxxxxxxx)" | depth 120 m
ATTATTCAAGCTGGAGGCTATAAACCGTATAGTATGAAAAAAAGAACATATGTTAAAAGAGCTAATGGAGAAATAGATAAAGCAAATATATTTCGAGGCAGAACTAAGAGATTATTTCCAGGAGATACAGTAGTGATTCCAGTTGATCCAAACCCATCTGATTTTGATATCACAACTTTTGTAGCAGACTTGTCAACAACATTAGCTAATATAGCAGCTATACTTCTTATAGTTGACAATCAAACTGATTAAGTTAACGTGAAGTTAATTCTTCTCCGTCACGGTGAAAGTCAATGGAATTTTGAAAATAGATTTACTGGATGGAAAGACGTTTCATTAACAAAAGTAGGAATAGCAGAAGCCACTTTTTCAGGCAAACAATTACTTAAAGCCAATATTGAAATAAGAAGTGTGTATACATCTCTGCTAAATAGAGCATCAGAAACTACAGACATTGTTACTGATATAATAAATTTTCCTAAAGATAATATCGAGTATGATTGGCGTTTAAATGAAAGACATTATGGAGCGCTTCAAGGATTAAATAAATCTGAAACAGCCAAAAAATATGGAGAAAAACAAGTTCATATTTGGAGAAGGAGTTATGATATACCACCACCATTATTATCCGAAGATGATAAAAGACATCCGAAATTAAATGAAAAATTTAAAAACATTAAAAGTAATTTACCCACTGGGGAAAGTTTAAAAAATGTAATTGATAGATTGCATCCTTTTTGGGTAGAATATGTTAGTAATCTTAGAAAAATGAAGGGTAACCACTTAATTGTAGCACATAGTAATTCATTAAGAGCTATAGTTAAAATATTAGACAATCTTTCTGATAAAGAAATTATGTCTGTAAATATTCCAACTGGAGTTCCATTGGTATATACAATAGACCAAAACTTTAATGTTATTGAAAAACAATATTTAATTGATAGTAAACAGCTAAAATCAAAACAAGAAATTGTAGAAAATCAAGGTAAAGCAAAATGAAATTTAATTTTTCAGATATAACAATTTTAGTAGCTGGAGATTTTATGATAGATCACTATATCATGGGAACATCTAATAGAATATCCCCCGAAGCACCTGTGCCTGTAGTTATACCTAATAAAGAATACTCAATACCTGGAGGTGCCGCGAACGTAGCTATGAATTTACGCGCACTGGGAGCGAATGTATTTTGCTTAGGAGTTGTGGGAGATGATATTTGGGGTGAAACACTACTTTCATTATTAAATAATAATGGTATAAACATAAGCGAGATAGATATTATCAAAAATCATCCTACCACGCTGAAACAAAGAATATATTCTAACGGCAAACAAGTTGCTAGGATTGACAAAGAACGAATAATAGACTGGAATCCCAATTTTTTATCCAAAAATATTGAGAATTATGATGCTTGCATTTTATCAGATTATAATAAAGGAGTAATAAAGAATGCGGATATTGATACAAATATTTTGATAGTAGATCCTAAAAAAGATGATTTTTCTCTATACAATAATGCAAATATTATTACTCCTAATATCAATGAATTGCAAAAAGCTACTAATATTAAGATTGAAGATAATGAATCAATTATAGATGCCTGCATTGAACTTATTAGAAAAAATAATTTTGACTATATAGTTGCAAAAAAAGGTGAAGAAGGAATGACAATTGTAGGTAAAAATAGTTTTGTAAAAAATATTAAAGCCCATAAAGTTGAAAATCCTGATGTAACAGGAGCGGGGGATACGGTAATCTCTGCTTTATCAATAGCATATGCTAAAACTCAAGATATTGAGCTTTCTGCCCGCTTTGCAAATAAAGCAGCTGCTACTGCTGTAAGTAAAACTGGCACTGCAACTGTTACAATTGATGAGATTAATAATTATATTGGATTAGATATATGAAAGATTTAATCAACAATTCTCTAAAAAAGCATTCTGATGTTTTACAACTTATTGACAAGTCTGATATTATAAGTTCAGCTAAGATGATTCTTAATGCTATCAATCAAGGTAAAACAATATTTTGGTGTGGAAATGGAGGTAGTGCATCTCAAGCAAATCACTTATCCGCAGAGCTTATAGGAGGCATGTATCAAAAAAAAATTCAACCCTTCAAATCTATATGTTTAAATGTTGATACTGCTTTTATAACGGCATGGTCAAATGATGATTCGTTTAAAAATATTTTTTCACGCCAACTAGAAGCGTTAAGTACTTCAGGAGACGTTCTAATTTGTTTGTCTACAAGTGGAAATTCTTCTAATGTAATTGAAGCTGCAAAATATTCAAGAAAGAATAGGATAAAAGTTATCTCTTTAACTGGCAATAAAGGTGGAGAGCTTAACCAAAACTCCGACGTATGTATAAATATAGCTACTAATTGTACTCAGAGAATTCAAGAAATGCATATCTTGGTTGGGCACATTCTATGTGATATTGTTGAACAATCCGTGTTATAATATCATTTCATAACCAAAACTAAAACCAAATTTGTTTTCATCATTATACAAAGAAAGAGAAAGCATATTTTTTTTGCCATATTTAAATGTTACAATACCATTAATTTGACTATTAATATTTGTTTTTTTTGATAAACGTAAAATTAGTGATTTATTATTAAAGTTTAGATTTGAACCAAAGTGAACCATGTTAAATGGAATTACTTCAAAAGGGCTTATATGAGGATTCCCAATTGCAAATCCTTGGTGTGACCAGCCATAATCATAAATCCAATGATTATAATATGCTTCATCAACATATGGAGGATCAATATTTTGATTAGTTGTTTCAAGATATTCTAGAAGGAAGGTGTTATTCTTGCTGTCAATTATTAATCCCCATAAACCATCATATCTATTATGAAATCTTAGTCCACTTGTATCTTCAAACAAGTGTTGATGGTAAATTTTTATTGTATTTGATTGAAGTTTTTTTTCATAAAAAAATTCCCACAAACCTAAATGATTTCCAAGCGCATTTGCGTGGGCGTCTCCTTCATTTAATGGTCCATCAGCAGCAATAAAAATCTTTAAAAAATCTTTTAATGATTCTCCCTGTTTTCCATCTTCGCTATTAATATTACCTCCCCACATTGCCTCGTGAATGAAGCCCAGTCCAAATAAATTTTCACCCTTATTAATGCTCATATAAATATATTTTTCGTGAATCAACGGTGGTTCAATATAAAGGTCATTTTTTTCTAGAGTTGCATGTGATAATCCAAAATGAAATTTAATACCCCTTACTTTTTTTGAAGAATTAAAACCAATTTTACGTAAGGGCTGAGCATTGTTACTTACAAGTAAATGACCAGAGCTTAACGAATCATTTAAGTACTTACTATAATCTCTATAGTATTTTCCCATTTTTAAATATGTTGTATCTGAAAAATTATAGGATAAGAAAGAATCTTTATAATAAAAATCATTTGGTGAAATTAAAATATTTAATGAAAGCCCAAGCTTGTCATTTATTTTTGTAGTATAGCTTGATTCTAATAAGATTTTTTCTTTTTTTAATCCATAATTATTATATTTTTTAAACCATGCATCAATTGATGTTGAATTATATTCAACTTTAGATCTGAAATCGCCATCGTTTGATAAAACTATTGTTAGAGTTAGAAAAAAAAATAAAAATTTAGCTTTTTGATACATCAACTGCTTTCACATAATACTTCCAGTCCATGACTTCAATTTGAGAATGTTTGGATATTTTAAATGATTTAAAACTTTTGTTAGGAAATACTCTTTTTACGCTACCATTAACTAATAAATCTATTGGCATTGAAAAATTTTCATTTACATTGCTCCATTTATAAAAAAACTCATTCTCTGTCTGATAATATTCAAGTTCAGGCTGATTTGGTGAATAAAAATATTGTTCAGCAAAATACCAATAATCTTCCCCGGTTTTTTCATTAACTTTCTTAAAAAAATCTCCTGTATTTGCAAATCCTTTCGCATTTTCAGTCATGAACTCTTTTAACGTTTCAAACCATATTTTATCATTATTTATTGTACTTCGTAAAGTATGCATTACCCACGCACCTTTCATATAAGTATCACCATGTAGGGCCCAATGATTTTCGTTTTCATTACCTACAATAGGAATTTCATTTACAATTCTATTTTTTATAGTATTTAAATAGTGTACTCCCAATTCATAACTATTAAACTTATCTTCAAAATATATTGCCTCAGAATAAACTTGTAAGCCTTCATGAAGCCAAATATGAGTTGGATCGGATGCTGTTACGCTGTTACCAAACCACTCATGTCCTGTTTCATGAATAATTAAAGGATCTATCACACCGTACATTGGCCAGCTTTTACTTCTTTCTCCATTGTATATACTAAACCCGTTGCCATATGTTACTGCAGATTGATGTTCCATTCCCAAGTATGGCACTTCAATTAGCTTGTAGCCATCTTCATACCATTGATAATCTCCAAAAAACTTTTCATAAAATCTTATGACTTCTTTTGATTGAGTAAAATAATTTGAGGCAAGCTCTTCATTATAATCTAGTACATAATGATTCATGTTATGAATAGTATCATTTTTGATAAAAGTATCCTGGACTGCGACGTAGTTACCAATTTGAACTGAAATGTTATAATTATTTATTGGATTGCTAACAAACCATTCATAAGTAGATTTATCATTGTCAGTACTAATATTTCTTAATTTACCATTACCAACAGCTACCATATTTGATGGAACTGTGTATTTCATTCTTACACTGTCGCCTTCCGCTGTAATATGATCTTTATTTGGCCACCATATTCTTGCTCCTTCGCCTTCACAAGAAACAGCAATCCAATCTCGTCCGTTTTTATCTTTTGACCACGTAAATCCACCAGCCCAAGGTGGATTGTCTGCACTCTGAGGAATTCCATCATAAAATACAGTAAACTCAAACATTCTACCTTCTTCTATAGTTGAAGTAAAATCAATTAATACTGCATCAAACTCCCTTGAAAAAGATAATTCCTGATTTTCATAAGTAATTTTACTGATATTCAAATTTTCTGCTAAGTCAATCTGTAGTTTATTTAAATCTCTTATGCTCTCAGCTTTAATTGTTACAAAACCTTGTAATGATTTTCGATCTATATCAAAATCAATGTTTATATCATAAAAAGACACTCTATAAGATGACCTATTTGCATTCAAATTTCCTATCAAGAAGTTGTTTGGGGTTAATTCTGGTAGGTTGTATTGATTACCATGAGGTCTATTTTCTTGACAAGAAAAAAATGTGCATATTAATAAACTAAAAATTATTTTTTTCATAGTAAGTCCTTGTTTTAAATACGTTATTAGCAAAAATGATATAGTATAGAATAATGCAGAAAAGGAACCAGAGTACTATAGCAAAGGCTTCTTTTATTAGAAATAAAATATAAACTATAACAAAATAAATAAGCCACTTTATCCATGATGGCTGTGACCATAACTTTAACAATGAATTCATTTGAAACCTTTTAAATAATTATAAAACTCTAATGATTTATAATAAATAGAATCATATTGATTCTCAATAGTAATCTCTTTTTTTTGATATTTCTGAAATCCTGAGCTATTAATTACATTATTATACCAATGTTCCCACCAAATTCCGTCACTTGCATGATTTCCTTTTTCCCAGTGCAGCATAGCCTCGTCAAATTCAATATTAATACTTTTGCACCAATCAAATAGTACTTCTTTAGGATTTTTAAGTAAATCTTCAGAATCAATAATCTTAAACTTTTCGTTAGATTTTTTTAGGAACTTTACTATTTCAAGCTGTTGTGGATAACCCAACTCTTTAATGCTATTCAACTTATTTTTAGCTGTATAAGAAGTTATGACTTCTTTTGGGTGTCTTAACAAAATGCAATTTTCAAATTTTTTTATCCAATCTATATTGCTCAAATCAATTAAGTGATGTGCCATGTGTTTTTGATACCAAATCGCTTTATCATTCGGTATTTCAGATATGATATTTTTTACAACTTCATTATATTTGTTCGGATACTGTTCTATAATTTCTCTATACATTGGATGTTTAAAGTTATTTCTTTTTAAGTAGTAAGCATAAAAAGGCTCATCCGAAACAAATGTATCTTTTCTCGATGACCAAGATCTCATAAGAGCGGTTGATATATTCCTTGGTCCTGACCAGCAAGCAATTCTCATATTATTTTATATATTTTTTAATTTCTTCATTATATAACTTTCTAATTCTATTAACCAAGGAATCAGCATTAGTAGATTTTAAATTTCTTCCCTCAAGATATGACACTGGAATAATTCCAGCAAATGTACCTGTTACAAAAGCTTCATCACAATTTTCTATGTCTTCAAATGAAAAATTTGTTTCAGAGCATTCTATTCCGTTATGATTACATAATGAAATAGCTTTTCCTCTTGTAATGCCATTTAAACAATATTCTCCTGTAGAAGTGAGCACCTTTTCATTATTAATAAAAAAAAGATTAGTTGAGTTACAAGTACTAATATTTCCATTTAAGTCGTGCATTATTCCTTCATCGTATCCTAGCTTGTTGGCTTCAATACTAGCTAAAATGCAATTTAGTTTACTAAGTGTATTGAAATGAGGACTTAATATACTATCGTTAGGTCGAACATTAGGCACTCTTCCAATACTCAGGCCCTTTTTGTATATGTTTGGATCTGTTTTTTTATGCTCAGGAATTATCACAAGATTAACCGGACCTACATTTGAACTAGGGTTTTGATATGGAGTAATTTTATCTCCTCTTGAAATAATCAGACGCAGATGAATATTATCATTCATCTTATTCTTATATAATACTTTGTTAATTTCTTTTATTATGTCTTTTTTTGAGAAAGGAATATTTAATGAAATACCCTCTGCGCTTGCATATAGTCTATCCAAATGATCTTCAATAAAAACTAATTTTGATTGATGCAGACGAATTCCTTCCCAAATTCCATCTCCTAGTAAGAACCCGCTATCAAAAACAGAAATTTTGGCTTCATTTCTATGAAATAATTCTCCATTGATATTAATGAAAATATCCTTGTTTTTTGGATTTGATATATATGAATGACTGCTCATTTGTGGGCCCACAGGGACTTGAACCCCGAACCTGCGGATTATGAGTCCGTTGCTCTAACCAATTGAGCTATGGGCCCTAAAAAAAAGAAATTATTATATATCTATATTAATTTCTCTACAAAATTCTCTCAGAAGATCATGGCCATCCCATACATAAGAAAAATCCATCATTCTTCCAATACTTACAATTCTATCAATTCCTTGTGGAAGATTATCAGAAACAAAGTTAGCCACCGTTTTTTTATCAAATCCATATACACCAATTGTCTGATCTTTTTTAATAATAAATTCATTCAATTCATCAAGATTTTTTAATTTAAGTTCATAAAATAAGCCAGCGCCACAGTGTAAGTCTCTTGCTATAGAATTATGATTATCAAGTTGAACAGTTTGAATTAAAGGATTTTTATCAATAAAAATATTATCTTTTTCAATCGCTAAGCTGTAAGTAGCAACCATTTTATCAACAGCTCTTGTAGAGCTAAATTCATCAAATTTTTCATCATATACTTTACTAACACCATTCCAAAAGATTTTCTTTGCTTTAATTATATCACTATCATTACCTACCCAGCATACAAGCTTCGGTGAAGAGCATGCTTGCTGATCAAACCAAAAAGAGTCATTATAAAAGTTTTTAAAAAGTTCATCATTATCCAATTTATTTAAAATTTCCTTGGAGTTGATAATAGCAATTGAAAATTTATCTGCAAAACTTAATTCAATTGCAGTAGGTTTTATTGCGATCGAGCGAATCTGATTGATTGTATTATCTCCACCCCATATTACTCTAATATCACAGTTTTTAGAAAAAAATTCTGTGATTTGATTATTATGTTCATAGGTTATAATCAAAAATCTATCTTGAATTTGTTGAAACTTATTTTCAGAGCTTTGTTTATTTATTAATTCTAAAAGTATATCTAATTGTTCATTATTATTTTGTGATACTCGTATAATATTTTTATTACCTACAAGAAAAGAAAGAAACCATGAATAAATAAAAATGGTATCTACATTTGATGGAGCAATATGAAATGCCGTGCCTCTGGCAAGCCAAACTCTTTCTTTCTTTTTATTAAAAAACTCTTTTTTTAATGACAATATATGTGATTTTCTCATCCAGAAAGCCATTGAAACAAGTTCTGGAAACTCTTTTAAATTATTATTTTTAAGAATTTTATTTGAAAGCTCAGATATAAAGTCAATGGCTATATTATCAAAAGGTTTTAAAATTTTACTTTTAAAGACTTTGTCAACATTTCCATCACTTGGAGCAATTGTGCTATATTTAATATTATCTTTCGTGGGTGTCACTACATCCCCTCATTTCTGCTTTAGGAAGCCTACCTATAATTTTAAAATATTTACCTTTTCGACCGCATTTGCAATCATCTTGTCCCAAAATAATACCCTCATCTTCTGTTAAAATAGCATGCCCTGGATAGCTTTTAGGTAGAACGGATATAGTTTCAATCACTCCTTTTTCATTATAGTTGTTTATCGGTTGCCAATTTTTAGGATTTCGTAAAATTATGTCAGAAAAAGATGGAGCGTGAAGTACTCCTTGTTCACATTCAACATATACTGATCCTACTTGTTCAACCATACCGTAAAAATTGTGAATTTTTTTTATTTTACACAGATTATTGATTGATTTTTTAAAAGTTTCGTTATCAACTGCTCTATCAATTAACTTTTTCCATCCTCCGCTATGTATTAGTATAGCTTTACTAAAATCATATGATTTTTTCTTTTTCCTCATTTCTTCAAATAGGTATTCCCATACCATAAATGTAAAACCAAATAAGAGAATTTGTTGATTCTTATATTTTTCTAAAAATGATTCAACAACATCAAAATCTATTTCCATTTCTTCATTCAATAGATATTGATGATCTCTACCAAAATTCATCATACCCATAATTCCAGCACCTCGAGCGGAAAATGAATCTCTGTTTTTTAAAACATCTTTAGTATCAATAATCAACATTGGCAGTCTTTTATTCCCAATAAATGAAGACATTATATTTACCAAGGCCTTTGTTTGAAATTTTGCAGTTTCTTTATCAAGATATATTTTAGATACTAGTTGAGATGTAGTTCCTGAAGATGTTAATGTCTTGACAATATTTTCTTCTTTAATACTCTTTAAATCGTAATATTTAAAGAGCCTGACTGGCATAAATGGAACATCTTCAATTTTTTTTACGTTTTTATGATTAAATCTGTTAGCAGCAAGAATCTTATTATATTCGTCACAATTATCTTTATGATGATTTGTAAGAAGTGCTAATTCTTTAAATAAATTTTTTTCTTTCAAAGATTGATTCCATTCAAAAGGATTTGAAGAAAAATAATTTTCTAATCTATTGTTGATCATTAAATATATCCTCTATTTTTTTATAAAGTATTTTTCCAGAAGAATTTTTTGGTATCTCATCAATCTGAAGAAATCTTAGAACTGAATGATGTAATTTATATTTTTTTAGAATACGTTTCTTCATTTTTTCATCTATAGTGTTGGTACTAGCTATACATATTTGCAAGTCATTACCTACCGCTACTGCATTTATGTTTTGTTTAAGCAAGAATTGATTAATATCATCTAAATTTATTCTTAGTCCTTGAATTTTAGTAAATCTATTTTTTCTACCCGTAATAAAAAAAAATCCTTCATCATCAAAAAATGCTATATCTCCAGTATGTAATATATTTTTTAAATCATCTTCTCTTTTTAGATCATTTTTATTATTTGCATAACCCATCATCACATTACTGCCATAGTAAATTAATTCCCCCTCAATAAATGCATCTTTTATAATATTTTTTTTATCATCAAATAAGGAAATTTTACCTCCAGGGATAGCTTTACCTATACTGCTAATTTTATTAGGAAAGTCATTTGTTTTGAAATATGTCATTCTTGGTGAAGCCTCTGTTTGTCCATACATAATAAAAAAATCAATATTTTTTCTTTGACATAATTCCGTAAAATATTTGCCTTGATCTTCACTTAATTTTCCACCAGCTTGCGTTATATATCTTAAGCTAGGTAGATCCATATTTTCGAATCTAAGTTTTTTTAACATATCGAAAGTATAAGGGACCCCAGCAAAAGATGTTGCTTTATATTTTTTAATTAAATCCCACCATTTTTTGCTTATTATTGATTCATTGGTCAAGATGACTGATGCTCCATTTATAAGATGGCTGTTGATTACTGATAATCCATATGAATAATGAAATGGAAGTGAAGTAATTGCTCTGTCATTTTGATTAATACTAAGATATTCTGCTATTGCTGCAGCATTATTTTGAATATTAGTACGAGATAATCGAACTAACTTAGGGTTTCCAGTGCTTCCAGAAGTACTCAAAAGAACTGCTAGATTATTAGAGCAAATAGTATTGCTATCAAATATTGAAGTATTGTTATCTAATAAAAATCGTGGGTTATAATTTTTTATAAAAATTTTTAAGTGTTCTTCATCAATATCGTCATCTAAAAGTAGAACTGGACAATTTGTTCTTAGAGCAGCAAGATAGTTCACAATTGAATTAATATCATTTTTACATTTTAAAAAAACTAATTCATAAGGATTTTTTTTTAATACAATTTCAGCTTGATTAACCCTTTTTGATAATTCTGAATAAGTGATTTTATCATCTTCTGTAAAAATTGCGATATTTTCTTTAAATTTTTCAAAGTTCCAAAAATTGTTCAAATCAACATTCCTCCATCAACACCAATGATTTGACCTGTTATATAATTTGATAAATCAGAAGCTAAGAAAAGTGCAGTGTTAGCAATGTCCTCTGGTGTACCTATTCTTTTCATTTCAATACTATCCATCCTTTCTTTAAAAACATCATCTGTTAGATTTTTTACCATATCAGTTTCTATAAAGCCAGGAGCAATTGCATTTACTCTCACGTTATTAATCGCCAATTCTTTAGCTGCTGACTTTGTAATACCAATTACTGCAGATTTGCTACCAGAATATACTATTTGTCCCTTATTTCCATTTGTTCCAATTATAGAGCTAATGTTGATTATACTACCTCCACCATTTTTAATCATAAATGGTAGTGAATTTTGTGTTGTATAAATAATTCCATATGTATTTATGCTGAAAACTTCATTAATAAGATTTTCACTTATCATTCTTGTAAGTGCATCCCCCAAGATACCAGCATTATTAACCAGAACATCTATTTTTTTAATACTAGAATGAATAGTCTTAAAAGCGTTTTTAATTTCTGTCGGATCTTTTAGGTCGAAATGTAAAGTCATCACGTTAATATTGTATTTTTGCTCGAGATCAACCTTTAGCTGGGCTAAATTACCATTCTTTCTAGACGTTAAAATTAGATCTGATCCATTTTGAGCAAATTTTTTGGCAATAGCTTTGCCAATTCCTCTATTTGCTCCCGTTATAATTGATACTTTATTTTTAAGCATATAATTTTCCTTAGTATTTTTTAACAATATCTTTAGCAATTTTAAATGAACTCATGTCTATAATATCATCGGTTTCAATCATAATATCGAACTCTTCTTCAATTGCTGCAATTAGGCTCATATGTCCTATAGAATCCCATTCTGAGATTGTATTATATTCTAAAGTATCTTGAATAATTTCCAGATCGACACCTAAAGATTCTGAAAATACTTTTTTTAATCTTTGCTCTAAATTTTCCATTTAATTTTCTCCGTTATTTTTTTAATGCCCGTGCAGGATTACCAAAAACACTTATATCATTTTGTATGTCCTTAATTACCACAGAACCTATTCCAATAAATGTATTATTACCAACCTTTATTCCATTCAAAATCGAAGCAGAGGGAGCTACCCATACATTATCACCTAATTGAACACTTCCAGCTATTTGCGATTGTCCAATTAGCATACAATTTTTTCCAATTTTTACATTGTGAGCAATATGAACCAGGTTATCTATTTTAGAGCCTTTACCAATAACTGTATTTTTCAAACTTCCTCGATCTATGCAATTATTACTCCCAATTTCTACATTTTCATTTATAATTACTTTTCCAAAATGAGGAAAGGATTCATAGATATTTTTATCATTTTTTTCATAACCAAAACCCATTAATCCAATACTATTATTTGAACCAATTGATACATTGCTTTCAATTTTAGTATTATCAATCACTGTATTTGGCCCAATGGTAACATTATCGTTTATTTCAACATTAGAACCAATAGTCACTCCAGGAGCAATATTAACTTTGTTTCCAATTTTTGCTCCTTTATGAATGAAAAAATTGTTTGAGTCTGGCCATTCATTCTTTGATAAATGTTTAAAAAAGTGATTTGCAATTCTAATAAAAAGCAGTTTAGGATCTGAAGTCTCAATTAAGGTAAATTTTATTTTTAGTTGGTCCAGATTATTAAAAACTTTATTAGGAATAATTAAAATGGACCCATTAAAATCTGTTACTTTTTTTATTTCATTCTTAATATGTTTTTTTGAAATCCAGGCAAGTTGGCCCTTTGTGGCTTCATAATCATTATTGACACCCAATACTTTATCTAATTTTAAGTTTTTTGAATCAATGATATTGATCTCTGAGATATCTGATTGTTCATTAACAAATTGAATTATATTGGAAGATTTGATCACTTGTTGAATCCTTTTTCGATATCATAGACAGATTTAATAATTATTATTAAATAAAATACATATAAAGAAAACTGAACAATAGTTAAATATAGGAGAAATTGGAAAAAATCCAATCTGGAAAAAATACCATAAATATAAATTGATACTAAAATTAAAAACTTAAAAACTTTCAAAAAAGCACCTCTTCTAATAAATCTATTTAAGGATAGAGTAGAACTCAAAGGAACTGTGATAAGCTGAATCAGGGATAGTATCGCAAGGTATTGAGCAATTTCCCCGCCTAATATCCACTTATCACCAAAAATGACAGGAAATAAGTAGGGGCTTAAAAAATAAATGAAAACTGTAAAAGGTGCTGCAATAATTATTAACTTTTTTATGGTATTTTTCAAAAGATTAGAAGAAAAACCTTTCATATTTTTCGCTTCATTTAATTCTTGAAAATATACTTGTCCCATTGATTGTCCAATCAGGGCAGAGGGTATTGAAATAACTCTGGATGCTAAAAAAAAGTTTCCACTAACTATTTCACCTCCAATTTTTATCATTAAAAGAAACGGTAATTGAATAGAAGCAATATCTAAAATGCTTGATGGAGCATCATATTTAGGAAAATTAGAATATTTATAAGATAAGTCTTTAATCTTTTTAAGCGACATATCTTCTAATAAATTATTTTTTAATGAATTAAAAAATAATTTTATACTACCTATAAAATGACTAAAAATATGACCCACAAGAAGGCCAAAAACACTTTTATCAAAAATACCAATTGAAACTTGAATTAATACTAATGATGCGGATTTAATAATTTTTGAAGTTGACAAATCCTCATATTTCTTAAGCCTTATATTATGGTAAGTAAAAATATTAAAAATATTAACTGCGAGTATCCCTAAAGGTATAAGAAAAATCCACGTTGAAATATCAAAATTAAATATATCTTCAATACTGTCATTGAAAATGAAAATAAGCAATGACAGCAGAAATGTAGAAAACAAACTAACAAATATTGTTAGTAAAACAAGGTTGTTTGAATTATAATTTTTACTCGGTAAGACTGTAGCAAGCTCATATCGCCCACTTGTAAAAGCACTTAAAATTGATATTATTGCAAAAAATGTAGCAAAGACTCCAAAAGATTCAGGAGAATATATCCTACTTAATAATGGAGAAGATAGGATAAATATAATTTGGCTTACACCTGTGCCAAAAATCAATTTAATTACATTGTTATTAAAATTATTTTTAATTAGTTAACTGTTTTATTTTTATTATTATTTTTTACATGAATATATCAATTTTATTAATATTATATTTGTATGAAAATATTAAATATTTGAATTAAAAATATTAGGTAAATGGAATTCATAGATTTAAAAGCGCAGCAAAAAGTAATTAGAAAAAGCCTTGATAAAAGAATTGATAACGTTCTTAACGAAGGTAGATATATTCTTGGTGAAGAGGTTAATATGCTTGAAAAAGAATTATCTTCTTTTTGTGGATCAAAACATACAATTTCTTGTGCTAATGGTACTGATGCTCTAGTATTAGCTTTGATGGCGCTAGGGATTGGAAGTAATGATGCTGTAATTACAGTTCCATTCACTTATATAGCAACAATTGAATCAATTTGCTTGGTTGGAGCAACACCAATTTTAGTAGATGTCTACGATTCAACTTTTAATATAAATCCTGAGCTTTTAGAATCTGCAATAAATAATTCAGACAAAAATGTAAAAGCAATAATGGCAGTAGATTTGTTTGGTTTGCCTGCAAGATATAGATTAATAAATGATATTGCCAAAAAATTTAATTTAAAAGTTATTGGTGATACAGCTCAGTCCTTCGGTTCTTCGATTGGCACTCAAAAGGTTGGAACTTTTTGCGATATCACCACCACCTCTTTTTTTCCGGCTAAGCCATTGGGGTGTTATGGAGATGGCGGTGCAATTTTTACTGATTCTGATTCCATTGATAATACTCTTAGATCTCTTAGAGTTCATGGTAAAGGGGTTGATAAGTATGACAATGTTCGTATAGGAATGAATTCTCGACTTGATACAATCCAGGCAGCAATTCTTTTGGAAAAACTATCAATATTTGATAAAGAAATTGAGCAAAGAAATTTAATTGCTTCCTATTATAGAGAAGAGCTAAAAAGTGAAAATTTAATTTTTCAATATATTCCTAAAAATTATACATCTGTTTATGCTCAATTTTCAATCCTATTTGAAAGTATATTAATTAGAGATAGAGCTCAAAAAGAGCTGTCAAATAAAGGAATACCTTCTGTAATCTATTATGGCATTCCTGGACACCTTCAAAGTGGGTATAGATATTTAGGTTATACAGAAGGTGATTTTCCTGTTTCAGAAGATCTTTCTAAAAGAATTCTAAGTTTACCCATGCATCCATATATGAGCGAAAAAGATATAGATAAAGTAGTTTTGGCTATTAAAGAATCAATTAATAAATAATGGAGATATTGTGAGATCAGATAAGAAAAAAGTATCAATTGGAGTTGTTGGAAAAGGATTTGTTGGCACAGCTGTAGCACATGGTTTTTCTCACCAAACAGGCTATGGAGCAGAAATTAGAATATATGACAAAGATCCTGAAAAATCTCAAGATACTCTTGATGAAACTGTGAATAAATCGGAATTCATTTTTTTATCAGTTCCAACACCTGCAGATAAGGATGGTTTTAATGATTTAAGCATAGTTAGAAGTGCGTTAAGAGACATAGAGTCTATTTGCAAAAGTCCTGATAATATTATTTTAGTAAGGTCTACAGTTGTACCAGGAACAACAAGAGAATTGCAAAAAGAATTCCCTAACTTAAGAATGGTTTTTAATCCCGAATTTTTAACTGAACGCTCAGCGTCTTTTGATTTCATAAATCAAACTAGAGTTATTTTAGGGGGAGATAAGCAACATACAAATAAAGTGAAATATCTTTATAAGAATCGCTTCGGAGATTTCTTACCAGTCTTGGAAACGAATTATGAAACTGCAGAAATGATCAAGTATATGAACAATTTATTTTTTGCAACAAAGGTCTCATTTCTTAATGAAATGAAATTATTAGGCGATAAAGTAGGGGTTGATTGGTCAAATGCAATAGAAGGTTTTATTTTGGATGGGAGAATAGGGCATTCACACATAGCCGTTCCTGGTCCTGATGGAAAACTAGGATTTGGTGGAAGTTGTTTTCCAAAGGATATTCAAGCGCTAATTAAATTTGGTGAACAAAATAACGTAGATATGAATGTTCTTAAAGGTGCTTGGAAAACGAACTTAGAGGTTAGGCCAGAAAGAGATTGGGAAAAACTAAAAGGTAGAGCTGTATCAAATGATGAACAAGAATAAATTTGATGCGATTTGGCTTACTGGACAACCTGCGAGCGGTAAAACTACTTTAGCCAATCTTTTATTAGATGAATTATCTCTAAATGAAAACCAGAAATATTTCAATATTGATGGAGATGATTTACGAAATTTATTTCAAAACAAAGATTATTCAAGAAAAGGTCGCGAAGCAAATATCAGGCTAGGTATGAGTGTTGCTGCCTATTTAATAAATAAGAATTGTGTCCCAATAGTTTCTTTGGTATCACCATACAGAAGCTTAAGAGAAGAGTTTAAGTCATCTTTCAGCGTACTTGAAGTATACATGCACACAACAGAAATTAGAGGAAGAGAAAAATATTTTGTTGAAGAATATGAACCACCAAAGAAAAATTTTTTAGATATGGATACGACGCATAAATCAGAATTGGAGAGCCTTAATGAAATACTCGATGTTTATAGGTAGATGGCAACCATGGCATAAAGGGCATAGGTGGTTAATAGATCAACGACTAAGTGAAAATAAAAATGTTCTCATATGTATTAGGGATATGGATACCGATGAGGATAATCCTTACAAGCCAATTGAGGTAAAAGAAAATCTAGAGAAAGAATTGCACGATTTAATTAAAGAAAACAGAGTTAAGGTAATCATAATTCCTGATATCGAATCAGTAAATTATGGTAGAGGCGTAGGCTATGATATTATAGAACATACTCCTCCAAAAGATATAAAAGAAATTTCAGCTACAAAGATTAGAAAAGAGCTCTTTAAGAATTAGGATTATATGTTTTGATTGATTTTTCGAAATGAGACCTAATCTTTTCTGATTTATTTTTGATAACATCTTCCACAATTTCATTTACAGAATTCCCGTTAATCATCCACCAAGCAGGATGGATAACTAGCTGAATATTTTGATTATTTTTAAAAGCATTCGAGTTCAAAGGGTTACCATACCTAAAACTACCTCCAGAATCAGCAAAATAAGAAATATTGTTCATATATTCTTTTTCATATGAGTTGGGAATGTTGAAGAAGTTGTCAGGTGATTTTAAAAAATCTTTTTTTGGTCTGTGAATACTTACGATATTAATTTTTTCGTTAAAAATTTGATTAAAAATTTCCTGCTCTCTTCTAAAGCCTTCTAAAATATTATCATAAATCATCATATCAAAATGAAGAGAAATTTTATGACCTAACTCTCTAATCTTAATTAATAGTTTTTTATTTTTATCGCTAATCAAGTTATAAGAATTATTGGATAGTAAAAAAAAGTAGGTTGATTTGATCCCCATGCTATTTTCAATTATTGCCATTTCATAGGCTAAATCAATATCTAAGTCTATATCATGCCTCAATATGACTTGATTACTCTTACTCTTATTTAATTCATCGAAAAAAATAAATTTATATCCATTTTTAACGAATTTAGAAATGAAAGATTTATAGTTGCTTATTAACATGAGTTAAGTAATTTAATACTAATTATGTCTGTAGATAATAATTATTTCGTACATAAATCATCATTCGTGGATGATAATGTGAAAGTAGGAGAGGGTTCAAAAATCTGGCACTTCTCTCATATACAATCTAATTCAATAATTGGAAGAAATTGTTCAATTGGTCAAAATGTAAACATTGCAAATAATGTAAAAATAGGTAATAATGTAAAAATTCAAAATAATGTTTCTGTATACGAAGGAGTTGAGCTTGAAGACTATGTTTTTTGTGGACCTTCAATGGTTTTTACCAATGTTTTGAGACCAAGAAGTGAATTTCCTCAAAGAGGTTCTGAATTTTATGACAAAACTTTAGTCAAGAAATCAGCTACATTAGGTGCAAATTGTACAATTGTTTGCGGAGTTATTATTGGAGAATATGCTGTGGTAGCTGCAGGAGCTACTGTTACTAAAAATATTCCTCCTTATGCTTTATATGCTGGTAATCCTGCAAAGTTTTTATATTGGGTTGATAAGAAATTGAATAAATTATCATTTGATAAAAATGATATCAGTAAATGTGGTAAGTTTAGAAAAGAAAAAGACAGATTAATTGAAATCTTTTAAATATTATAATTATGGAATTAATAAAATCAGTAATAACATTTTTTAAAAAAAATAAAAAATTATATTTAAGAACTTTTCTCATTTGCCAATTATTAGGTATTATTTACTTTTCTTTGACAGAAAAAACATTCGAATCTAGAGCACAAATTATGTCAGCTAATGCTGAATCTAATGCTTTATCATTAAGCGGTTTTTCCTCTTTTTTGCCAATGGGTATTGCAGGTGAAGCAAAAGGTCCGCAAATTTTTTCATCAGTAATAAAGTCAGATACTTTTTTTAATGATTTATCAAAAACTGAGATAACTATTGCAGACTCAAAGGAATTGATCGGCGATTATATTAAGAGCTATAGAGGTGGTAATTCAAATGATAATGCTCAATTAGAAAAGTATCGTAATTATAAATTTTATTTAGAAAATATGATTTCTGTAAGACATGATAAACTTACTGGTATTGTTTCTGTAAATATATATTCTAATAGTTTTGAAGTTTCTCATCAAATACTTCAATCTACCCTAAATTTATTAAACAAAAAACTTTCTCAATTTAGTTTAAATGCAAAATCATCAAAAAAAGATTTTATTTTGAATCGAATTACAGGCATTGAAGATGAACTGAAAGAGGTTGAGGAAGAGTATGCAAATTTCTTAAATGAAAATCAAAGCATATTATCATCGCCTACTTTAACAATCCTAAAGCAAAGATTAGAAAGAAAAATATCAATTAAAGAAAATGTTTTAAGTCAACTTGCAACGGAGCTTGAAATAAATAAGATTGAGGAAACTAGAGATAATCAAGTTTCATTAGATATTATTGAGTATCCAACAATGAACCCAATTAAAGTTGCTCCAAGCAGAAGTGTAATTTTTCTTATAGCTACATTAATTTCGATTGTAATCCCTGTAATTCTAAGATTTAAAGATATAGTACGTTGACACTATCTTTTGAAAAATTCAATAATTATTTTTTTAGTTTTTTACTATTTTTATTAGTTTTTTCTTATACTTATCTCCCATTAAATTATTTTGCGATTGAAAAAAGTTATCTAATGATTTTTAGTTGTATAATTCTTTTATTTTATCTTTTAATAAACAATAATACTCTTAAAGATCTTCTAAACAACCAAGAAATGCTCATATGGTACTTTATTTTTTTACTGTGGTATTCAGTAAGGCTTATTGATGCAACTTACTTACAAAGATCACAGGTTGATTTTATTTCAATATACTTCATAAACACTATCACTATTTTTTTGTGTATTAATTTTTCAAAATTAAAATTTTATGTTACAAAAATTATCTTTGGTCTAAGCTT
>CEQN01054648.1_pt1 | contig 19483 bp, 12 predicted proteins | sample 427011 | NCBI WGS metagenome assembly CEQN01 (sample SAMEA2621277, study PRJEB7988) | marine metagenome | biome: marine biome (ENVO:00000447); feature: deep chlorophyll maximum layer (ENVO:xxxxxxxx); material: "saline water (ENVO:00002010), including plankton (ENVO:xxxxxxxx)" | depth 120 m
AGTTACTCGTCGTTTTATAAAATATACACAACGAGGATTTATACCGGCGCACTATAAAGATATATCAATGACTGGATGGACTAATGTTGAAAAGGAAGAATCATTAACACCACTAGCAGATTCTTATAAAAAAATGACTATTTTATTAAAGTTTTATCTCTATCAAAAAATAGTAAAAGTATATGAACAAGAAGGTGAAGAACCATTCTCACGAGAACAAGCAAATGGTATATACGAACTACTTCAGGAAGATATAAACGATTTAATTGATGATTTTAAAAGATTTGATATGGTGGAATTTTGGAACAAGTCTTATGGAAAAAGCATTTTAAGACAAATATCTTTAACTTTTTCTGATGAAGATTTAATTTTATCTAAATCAATACTAACATCTTTCTTAGAAGATATTAAAGATTTTCTTGGTAAAACCATGTGGTTTTTATACGATAAGATTGCAGAACGTCTGTATGACGATGAGCTAGACGATTACATCTCAGTAGATGATTCTAAAGATAATATGTCATATTTATCTGAAGAACTTGATGTTTATAATGATGATGGTTCAGTAAAAGATAAATATAGTAAAGCAGAATTTATTGCTCAAATTCATGAACCAATTGCTAATAGAGTTTATAGAGCTAGAGTCCAAGCATCTATAGATAAAAAAGACCCAAGTGATATAAATTTGGATGCAGAATACCTTATGAGAGAAGGACATCTTTCTCTTTCGGATTATGAGTATAGTGATTTAAGTGCTGAAATTAGAAGAAGAAAAAAGGGATCTACAGGTGAAGTTAATTATAATATAGACCCCGATAATATTCATATGAAAACTCTCATAGGTAATATTGAAAATTTACAAAAATTAGGAAAGCATAATAAAGAGGCTGTTGTGAGAAATATAAAATCACATTTGAAGGGGGGTAGAAGGAAAAAACTCATGCGATTTATAATGAAAGATAGTTAAAATGTTATTCATTATGTATAGATTAAAAAAATGATATTTGAATTCAAAATATTAAACTAGACCAACAATGAATATAATTAAGCGAGATAAGACAAGTAAAATTTATACAATCTTAACAACATTTGATTCAGATACAAGAAAATGGATGAAGTATATGAAAACTATTGAGACTTTATTTAAAAATGTATGGTTACCCGATTTCAGTTGTTATGATAATATCCGTTATTTGAAAATGAATCGAGAATCTTTCAAATATATGGACTTTGATAATTATTTAAAGGTTGTAAACTCTCAAAATGAATACAAGCAATTACAGAGGTATAATGATTCATTGAATTACTCATTCAAACGAATTGGTTTTCGTTTAAGTGACCATAATCCTCTGGTATACAACGGAATATTTACATGGAATGTTTTACACCATTATAACTACAATGGTTCTAATGACTATATCGATTCTAATGTTGTAAGATACTTTAATGCAAAAGTATTTACAGAAAAAGCCCGATATTCATTGATTGCAACTCAATTGAAGTTGTTGATTCATAAATATGATTATAAATGCTATGCTTTACAAGAATGTGAATATTCTATTTATAATGCGATAGTAAAATCTCTTGATACGAGGAATTATGTATGTCGCTTCATTCCTCATCGAATATCATACAATATAAATGGGATTTATATGGAATCTTTTGGATGTGCTTTGATAATTAAGGATTCGTCTAATTTTGGTGAAACATTTGTTAATCCAATAAAAAGTAAGAAAGTGCCTTATGAGAATGGATACAAGTATTTGGTTAGACTACAAAACAATGTTATGTATTCATCGATTCATATTCCAAAATGTGGAAGGAACAATGATTATAAGGCTTGGTATCGTTATGGGTGCGAAGATTTTAAGTTTATATTGTCAAAGATGAGAAATGCGAATGTAGGTTATATAATTGGTGATTTAAATATGAATGCCAATACTTTGAATAAATTTACATCAAGTTTCCCAGAATATAATTTCAATATATTAGCAAATATGGGACCAGATTATATTATTAAGGTGAGTCATTCAAGAAAAAGATGCCTATTAATGATTAAAGGATAACTAAAAAACATATTTTCCTATAACTTTTTTGAAAAAAATGATATAACTTTAGAGATATATAGAATATATATATATAGAATGTCTTCTGAAATTGCGGAATCTTTTATGGGAACATGCCATTTACTAATTGAATATTATAGAGCTTTGAAAAAGAATGTAGTTGCTAATAAATTAAATAAATCTCCAAAGAAATTGGAGCATTTTGTTCAAAAGTTAAAGCGTTCGGCGCCTCTTGTGCGTCAGACGGGCAAGATGTCTAAGAAAGATAAACGCTGTTTAGATAAAATGCTTTTACAAATTCACAAAACTGTTATCAAAGAACTTTCCGAATGGATTAAGAAAAATCGTAACAAAAATAGTAAAATTATTCCATGGTTAAATAGCCAGATAAAACGTCATCATAATATGATTACAAATATGTCACAATTTGACCAAGAAAAACCAGTAAAACTGAAAGAATTAGCTAAGAAAAGATTTAAGAGGTCTCGAAAGGATGATTCATCTGATGAAGAAGATGAAGATGAAGAGGACTATGATTCCGATTTCAACACGGATGATATGAGTGAAGAAGAGTTTATGGAGGAAGAGTTGATGGATGATGACGAAGATGAAGATTCTGAGTCTGAGTCTGAAAATGAAGATTCGGAGTCTGAGTCTGAGTCTGAAAATGAAGATTCGGAGTCTGAGTCTGAAAATGATGATTCAGAGTCTGAGTCCGAGTCTGAAGGTAAACACACAAAAAAGCGTCGTAAATTGACTCAAAATACGAGAAAAGAAGGTGGTTGGATTAAGAAAAATGGTAAATGGACTAAATGTGAGGATACCGATGAAGATACTAAGAAGTTTAAAGAATATTTGAAGGAACGTGATCAAACATCTTTTCAGAGCAAAAAGGCTCATATCGAGACATTTAAGAAGCTTTCAAAATTTGAAAGAAAGAAGATTCTTTCTCAAATTTCAAAATCAAAGGAACATACAAACTGTCCGATTATTTATCGTATTATGCTTTCTAACATTCCACAAAATTCTAAAAATGATATTGTTTCAAGATTAGAATCATTGGAGAAGAATGAAGATGAATGTCCGAAATATCGAGAATATGTTAATACTGCTTTAAAGATTCCTTTCGGAACCTTTGTAAAAAGTAAAGTAAATTCTGAATCAAAAACAAGTGAGATCCGGAGTTTTATTAACAGAACCGAACAATGTATGAATCAAGCTGTTCATGGGCATGAAAATGCTAAACAGCAGATTTTACAATTTGTTGCTCAAAATATTTCGAACCCATCTCCTAAAGGATTAGTTCTTGGAATCGAAGGACCAATGGGAAATGGAAAGACAACTCTTATTGAAAATGGATTTGCCAAAGCATTGGGTAGGCCATTTGCGACTATTCCTTTAGGAGGTGTTCAAGATGGAAGCTTTCTTGAAGGACATGGCTATACATATGAGGGGTCTCGATGGGGACAGATTGTAAATGTTCTTATCAAAGCGAAGTGTATGAACCCGATTATTTATATGGATGAATTGGACAAAGTTAGCCGAACGGCTAAAGGTGATGAAATTAATAATTTGTTAATTCATCTGATTGATCCATCTCAAAATCATCACTTCAGAGACAAATATTTTGCGGATATGGACATTGATTTATCTCAAGTGATATTCATTTTCTCATACAATGACCGTGATGCAATCAATCCGGTATTGATGGATAGAATTACTCATCTTAAGACAAAGGGTTTCAGATTGCCTCAAAAGGTTGTTATTTCTAAGAATTTTCTACTAAAGAACATCATGGAAGATGTTGGTGTTCGTGAAAAGGATATAATCTTTAAGGATGATGTCCTTGAATGGATTATCCAGAGTTATACACATGAGGGTGGAGTAAGAAATTTGAAGAAAATTTGTTATGAAATTGTTCGCGAAGTAAATCTTCGAAATTTGACAAATAAGGGTTTTAAGTATCCTTATACTGTTACACGAGAAGTATTAAAGGACGATATTCTTAACTTGCGTATTCCGTATAAGCATGATAAAATCCATTCGGCGCCGATGGTTGGGAAGATTAACGGATTATATGCCACGTGTAATGATACAGGTGGAATCACGCAAATTGAGGCGGTTTGGTTACCGACAGATTGTAATTTAAAGTTAGAACTAACCGGACATCAAGGTAAGGTAATGCAGGAAAGTATGCATGTTGCCAAAACATTGTCGTGGAGTTTATTGACAGACTCTTCTCGGAATGAACTAAAGGATCAATGGAAGCAGATTGGTCATCAGGGTATTCATGTACATTGTCCAGAAGGAGCTACGCCTAAAGATGGACCAAGTGCTGGAGCTGCTATCACAACCGCAATGTATTCTCTACTATCGGGTAAGAAAATTCGCAATGATATTGCCATTACGGGTGAAATTGATCTTTCCGGTAAAATTATGGAAATTGGTGGTTTAGAAAGTAAAATCTTTGGGGCAAAAATGGCTGGATGTAAGAAAGTATTATGTCCAAAGGATAACTTACCATCATTACAACGCATTATTGATGAACATCCTGATATTATGGATGAGAATTTTCAAGTTAAAATTGTTTCAAATATTCATGATGTTTTCAAAGTAATGTTGGAATAATTTAATATTATTAAAGATAATGGTAGCACTTAAGAACATCGCTATACTCTTTTTTTGTATAATTCTTATAATCATTTTGTACGAAACTAATAAATCAGAATCATTTAATAATGTTTTCCATACTCCATTGTCGGAAGGTCAACTCTCACAACTATCTCCTGCAATGCGCAAATGTGTAGGAGATGCCGCTGCATGGGATCGTGGTGCCACACGTGCAGATTGGTGTTCAAGGAATGTGGGGCCGGGTAGCAACTGGAGCCATTTATCAAATATTGCTCCAACTCCACCTCCAACGCCAGCTCCAACGCCAGCTCCAACGCCAGCCCCAACGCCAGCCCCAACGCCAACTCCAACTCCAAGTCCAACTCCAACTCAAGCTTCAACTCAAGCTCCAACTCAAGCCCCAACTCCAGAATATGAAGAATGTGACCCATCTTTTAATGAAATAGCTTCTTGTAGCCAAAATAACAGTGATAAAACACTATGTCAAAATTCTTATGAAAATATGGAATCTGGTATTGGAAATTATTGTACTTTTACCCCTGGAGAAAGTTCTCTAAAGTCTCAAGCAGAAATTAATCCAGGAAAAGTTGGAAAAAAAACTAATGTAGGTTGTTATAAGGCTAATTCTGGTGGAACAATGCGAGGTGGATTAAGAGCATTTCATATCGGTGCGGCAGGTCCTGCTAATAATGACGGTGAACGGATTATGAGTTGGAGTAATGATGATATTTTAAGAGAATGTAAGAAGGTAGCAGAAAGAGACTACGGTAAAGATGGGTACAGTGGTATTACTGTAAATTCGACTGGTCCATGGTTCACACGCGGATGTGATATTTTTCATAAACAAGATAAACTACTTGAAACAGTACCCAGAGATGGTAAGACTTGTTATGTAAATCCAGATTATATGGTTAAAGTTAATAATAGTGGTGGCAAGTGCGAACCTTCGGGTAATATGTGTAATACACCAACTCCACCACCAATAACTCCAGAACCAACACCTGCTACAACACCTGCTCCAACACCTCTTCAAATACCAGAGCCTACTATACAACAAAAAGATATTCCAGTAATATCATTAAATGGACCAGAAAGAGTTAAAATAAATTTAGGAAATGGATATATTGAACAAAGAGACGCTGTTACTGCACATCAAATGATAGATGGTGAGAAAGTAGATTTAACTTCTAAATTACAACATAGGAGCAATGTAAATACACGAGTTGCTGGTGATTATGAAGTTAAATATTGGGTTAGAGATGATTCAAATCCTCCTCTCGAAACTGAAATATACAGATATGTCGAAATTATAGATAAAACTAAACCGATATTAGAAATTTTTGGCGATAATCCAATACAACTGAATATTAATTCTAAATATACTGATTTAGGCGCAAGAGCAACAGATAATGGTATAGATATTAGTAACGATATAAAAACAAACTCGAATGTTGATACAAGCAATGCTGGGGAATATTCTGTTATCTATACTGTAAATGATGGTAACGGTAATGAGACTTCCAAAACAAGAAAAGTAATAATTACCGATTCAAATGAGAAATTATGCGGGGAGCCTATTTGGGAAGGAGGTCAATGTGAAGATATGCCCCATGATATGTGTAAAAATAATTCACATTCTGTATTATATGAAAATACACCATATCACTGTCAATGGAGTCAACATTCTACTAAATGTCAAAAAGGTAAGGCTTGTGGAACCAGACCAGAAATAAGACCACCATCGCAAGAACCTTGGTTACAACGATTATCACACATGTTCGGCGGTCGTTAAAATTATTTATATCACTATACTAATGGATGGTTCTATAATACCGTATTTAATTTTGTTAATTTTTGTATTGGTTTTTTATATATCTACCTGTAAAAATGCATTGACTGAATCTTTTGGCGGTGGAGACCAAAATTGTAGTGACTTATATTTTGTATCAGATTGTTCGGATGCGGGTAGTAGTAACTGTGAGGACCATTGGTCGTGGGCTCCAAAAAATTCGGGAGCTATGAGATGTAACTACTCCGGCAGCAAAGGATGTGGACACAAAGAGAATGGAAGGGGGCTTGTCAATAAGAAATGGATGTGTAAAAATACACCAGATTCTGCGTCTTCAAGTACGGAATCACCATCACCAGCTCCAACGCCAGCTCCAACGCCAGCTCCAACTCCAGCTCCAACACCAGCTCCAACACCAGCTCCAACACCAGCTCCAACGCGGCGACCGGCTAACGATTGTAGTGATCGTGAAGAGATTGGTAAGTGTAGTAAAGCGGATACTGATGAAGAAGATTGTCACAGATATTATGTAGTTGAAGGAAATGGTGAACTCTATAATTGCGAATGGAATTCTTCAAGAAAAGAATGTGAAGCGGCGAATTCACAATGTGGAGCAGCAGCAAGGGGATGTAAAGATGATGCCGCTATTAGAAATAAAAATTGGGTAGGAAACATCTCATCCGCAATACATGTTCCAGAACTATGTACTTATAGGGCAAGGTGTAAAGATCCTGACGCTAAAAATGGAAAACCTTCTTGGAAAGGTGAACATGCTCAGAGCGATTGTGATTATAATAAAATGTGTAAAGATGCCCTTGCAATTAATGGAAATCCTTCTTGGAAAGGTGGACATGATCCGAACGATTGTCAATATAAAAAAAAATGTACAGACAGAGATGCTATAAGAGATGGAAATTGGGAAAATTCATGGATTAATAAGTTTGTAGATAATCGTTCAGTACATAAAGGTGGTAAATGTACATTCCCCAAAAAATGTAAGGATGCCAATGCTATTGAAGGATATCCTTCTTGGAAAGGTCAACATGACGCGGCTGCATGTGTTTATGCTGGATGCGTTAATCCCAAATTTGGTAAGGATTTCATTAAGTCTGGTGTAAAATTAGATGTATCTTCTAACGGGAAAAGATATCAACACAATGAATCTAAATGTAAAACCAAATATAAGGAAAGATGTTTTGATAATAATGCCTTATCTAACAGAAATGCTCCAAATGATTATCCAAATAAAACAGCAAGGGCATGTGGAATAGATGATTATGTGTCAAGATGTAAAGATCCAAATGCAGTTAATGACTCAAAAAGAGGATATCATAATGATAAAAATTGGCCTGGTAGATCTGACCCTTCTAAATGTAAGTATAAGGGATGCAAAGACCCAGATGCTCTTAATAGTAGAGCTAACGATAATAAATATATAGAAGGGGGAAATTGTAATTATGCTCCAAAATGTAAAGATTCAAAATCACTTGAATTTAACCCAAAATGGGCTAATTCAAAATATCCCAAAAACAATACTCTATGTAAGTATGATAAAACTGGACCAGTATTTGAGTTAAATTTCGGGAATAAACATCCTATACTTGGGACAGAGTTTGTAGGACTGGGTGAAAAATGGATTGACCCTAAATGGAGGACAAAAGGTAAAGGTGCCCTATATGACCAAAACGATCCGAATCCAACAGTAAGTGTTCAAAATGCAAATTTTTCCACAAATAAAGTTGGTAAGCAAGTTGTTAAATATATCGGGAAAGACAAATATGGCAATACTACTACTAAACAGCGTGTAGTCGAAATTTTGGATCTTGTAGCACCTCAAATTAAGTTAAAACCCCATAGTTCGGGTGGAGTTGCAGATGTTGAATTAACTATAGGTGACAAATGGGTTGACCCCGGTGTAGAAGTTACTGATAATGTAGACAAAAATCTTAAATATTTAGCAACAGTATCTGGTGACCATCCATATATTAGAACAGATGTACCTGGTAAATACACAATTACATACAGCGCAACAGATAATGCCAGACCTACTAAAAATCCTGCAAAATCTGTAACAAGAACTGTTGTTGTTAAAGATTCTGCAGGTCCCGATATTATATTAGCAGGTGACAATCCTCATTATATTAGTGCTAAAAAATCAGGATATTATAAGAATATAGACCCAGGAATTGAAAAAGTGTTGGATGATGTTGATAAGGTAAGTAATGATAAAGTAGCCATTGTTCGTTCCAGTCAAATTAATAGTCAAGGTAAAGCCATTAAGACTGGTAAAAACGCAATTAATTTAAGCAAACCTGGTGATTATGAAATAGTTTATCAAGCCAAAGATAGCGCAGGAAATATAGGAACTGCCAGAAGATTAGTTAGAGTCTTAGATAATACACCGCCAACCATAGAATTGAAAAATGATAGTGTAATTGAATTGGCAATAGGAGATAAGTATGTAGAATATGGCGCAACTGTAAAAGATAATATAGATTCGAATTTAAAATATAAAATAGAAGGTGTGGAAAATATTCGTACAGATAAGACAGGAGTATATAGTGTCAGATATAGTGCTCAGGATAACGCAAAGAATTCTACAAATCCAGATGCAATAAGACAAGTTGTTGTAAAAGATAAAGCTGGACCATCTATTCAACTAAATGGTCCTGGTAGTATGGAAATTCCTCAAGGAAGTAGATATATTGAAGAAGGTGCCAAGGCAAATGATGATATTGATGGTCCAGTCGTACCTATTATAGATGTTACACCACAAGGAAATGTAAATACAAGTAAAAGAGGAGTATATACAGTTACATATCACGCAAAGGACAGAGCTGGAAATTTAAGTGGTGAAATTGAAAGAATTGTACATGTTGTTGATAAAACCCCTCCCCATATAACTTTCAAAAATCCTCCTGGATGGAAAGAAGAGAAACCTTATCCAGGAGTAAATGGATTAGATTGGGGATCAACATATACAGAATATTATGCTGCTTTAAGAGATGATGATGGAAAGGTATATGACCTTGATGATAAAGTTAAAACTCGTATTAAGTCACCCAAAGGAAATTGGGTTTCCAAACTTGATACAAAAATTGAAGGTGTATGGACTGTATTATATAACGGCAAAGATGCCGATGGCAACCAATCTAAAACTATAAGAAGAAAAATTCTTATATTACCTGAACCAGATAAAATTCCTCCTCAACTTGCATTGAATAATCCAATATATCCTGGAGAATCAGGTATTGAAGTTGGAGTAGCTGGCAGAGATGATAACAAATATATAGAATATGGAGCAAGAGCACTTGATGATGATGGAACAGTACTTGATAAGCGTGTAAAAATTAAAGTAAATGGAATTGAAGATGGTATTGTAGATACAAATATTGTTGGTCAGTATAATGTAGAGTATAATGTTACAGATTTGGCTGGAAATCCTGCCCAAACAATTACACGTGTTGTTTATGTTGTAGATACTACAAAACCAATAATTACATTAAATGGTGAAAATCCAATGCTTATTGACCATAGTAGTAAATATGAAGAACTAGGAGCTACAGCATTTGATAATGGTGTAGATATTAGTACCCGCATCAAAATTGATGGAAAAGTTAATGTTGAAGATGAAAGAGAATATATTATTAGATATTCTGTTACAGATGATAATGGTTTGACTACTAGTAAATCCAGAATAGTTCATGTTATTGACCGATTTAGACTTTTATGTAGAGAGCCTGTCTATCGTAATTTAAAATGTGAGGAGTTAGAGCGCAATATTTGCGAATCTAATAAGGTTTCGGCACAATATAATGGAGAACCATACCACTGTATATTTAAGGATGAATTATGCCAAAAAGGTCTTAAATGTGGTACAAGACCTAAACAAGGTGATGAAATATGGCTTCAACGCTTATCACATAAATTTAATAATGAAAAAATTTAATTTCTCTATTTTAAGGTAAGATAGTTAGAAATTATGGATAAGCTATACATTTCTTCATATACTAAATACAAATGTCTTGCACATGTACCTTCTGGAAAATGTGCTGATTCGCCACTCTTATTTTCAGGAAACAGTGTTGATAACAAGATGATATATAACCCCGCCTTTATGATTAAGCATCCACAAAAAAATAGTATTTATGATACCTTTTACATATGCCTAGAGTCTATTGAAACAGGGCATATTGCAGTTGTTTCAAATAATCAACTAAAACAAATTGTAACATGTGGAGGAAAATCAAGTTGTTTTTTAGCATTTGACCCCACTTTGAAATATATGATTAACATTAATTACTGGGATTCATCTATAAGTATTCATAATATTAATAGTGAAAATCATCTTTTATCAGAACCCATATATCTTTTTAGACATAATGATCGTATTAAACCAGTTGGATTAGAATCACACCTTAAAAATAGACAATCCGAATCACACTACCATTCCGCATTATTTGTAGTAATTAGAAATAATACCTATTTATTAGTGCCGGATCTAGGTCTCGACAAAATACATATATTCCGTTTAATATACAAAGATAATGGTATTCCGGAATTAACTATGGAATCTTCTATACCACTTACACCCGGTTCTGGACCACGTTATATGGTTAAGAAAGATACATTTATTTATGTAGTAAATGAATTAAATTCAACAGTTAGTATATTTGAAATATTTGGACCACCACCACCTATTTCAAACAATTCATATTTATGTAGAACTACACTTTCATTACCTAATTCATCTAACATAAACCCAGAATTTAGATGCGGACCCAGTGGAAATGAAGAAAATATACAAAAATCAAGACCATTCTTGATACATAGAAATACCATCTCTGCTCTACCACCAAATGTTAATAGTGAAAATAATAAGTGTGGATCTATTGCAATACATCAAACACAACCATACCTTCTTGTATCAAATCGAGGACATGATAGTATATCTGTATTTAAATTTAAAGGTTCAGATATTCAGATAATCAATAATTTCTCTACTCTCGGTATGACACCTCGCCACTTTACATTTGATGATAGTTCTTCTAATATTTATGTTGCGAATCAGGACAGTGATAATGTTAGTAGATTCTCATTTAAAAATGGTATGGTTAAATTCGTTAAATCTATGAATGTTAGTTCTCCAAATTTTATATTAATTTAATCACCATATTTGCTCATTCTCATCGAATTAGTATGTTTTTTATTGAAATGTTCTTTAATACCATCTAAAAAAACAGGATTTTGTAAATATGAATTGATTATATGAAGAGGTATAGTTCTACATTTTTGTATTTTATTCCAACTAAAATCATTTACAAATCTATTTGGATCACATAAAAAGGATGCTTTTACTATATAATAGTAAAATATTGCAGGTACTTTATTCCACTTCTTATAACAAATACCTGTATCAATTGTACATCCATGAGCTCTTAATAATTTAGCTGCTTGTTTCAATGAAAAATCTAATTCTTGTTTAAATATTTCTCCCCTAAATAATTTTTCATAATCAGAAGCTTTATTGCTTATCCGCAATTTTCCTTGTGTAGATGCTTTCAATCGAAGACAATTTACAATTATTGCCCAAGTTTCAACAATGCTTTCGTCAGGTCTTCCATTATAATCTCCCCCAATTGTAGAATCATATACACAATGTAGATGTAATGCGTGAATTAGTTCATGAATCAGTACCTTATTTGATTCTTCTTTTCTAAAAATTAATATTTCATTACTTATTTTACTAATACTACTATATCCACTATTAACATGTTCTGATGTCAATTTATCAACATTATTCCATGTTTTTTTAAACGGTGTTGGTAAATATGTTATTGTTACTCCAAAAATTGACTTTGGGAATGATTCTCTAAAACCTTTGATTATTTTAACCATTTCGCCAATACATTCTGGTTTCCTCTTTTGTTTAGTTGCTATTCGCAAATTAGTTTTGTTGTCAATATCAATACAATAATAGTATTTATATGTAGATATACACCATTCTTTTATTTGTTTCGGCATAAATTCGATATCGGAATCATTTGTAAGATTAAATTCACTGAACTGTTCCATATTTTCTTATTTATATTTTAAATCTTACATTTCAGTAATGGCTTATGTATTCATACCGACTTGGGCTGTAGGAACATCCAAAATTTTTGGATATTTATTAGTTCTAACAGTTATTTCATTCTTAGTACTTCTTATTGGTATGCGCAGACAAATAGTAAAACATTGGGATAAATATCGCTGTAATCCATTAATTTTACCTTTCGCAGGATTATTTGGATATGACCCATCTATAACATTTACAGAATGTTTATCCAAAAATGTTTCTGAAGCTACTGGACCTGTTGTTAAACCATACGATGACCTTTTTTCAGTTATGAAATCTACTGCCAACAATATGTCTGGTTCTTTACAAGATGTTAGAGGTATTATGTCTGATTTGACAGAGAATGTAACAAGTGGATTCGATAATGTTATGCAAAAAATGGGAAATATGGGTACAACTGCTCAATTCTTAATGATGAAAGTTCAAGCTATGATACAAAAATTATTAGCCCTATATGTTACACTACTCTATTTCGCATGGTCCATGATGAAAGGACTAGAAGCAATGATTAAAGATCCTACATTAGTTGGTTCTGGAAAAGCTCTTGATAAAGCTGTAAAAATTGTTGAAAAACCCGGAAAAGCACTAAAAGGTATTGGTAAAGGACTTAAAAAAGCAGGCCAAAAAATTAATAAAGCAGGTAAGAAAGCAGGCAAAAAAATTAAGAAAGCATTCTGTTTTGCACCAAATGCAAGAGTATTATTACAAGATGGAAAATTCAAAGATATCATTGATGTAAGAATTGGTGATAAATTATTAGATGGTTCTATTGTAACCGGTACTATGAAATTTGATGCTACAAATGTACAATTGGTCGATAATGTCGGAATTATATCAACTTTTGACCATCATATTCTTCACAATGGATTATTCAAAAAAAGTGGTTCTGTACCAGGTGTCAAACTTATTAAAAAACACATTCCATATTTATACGATATTGACACAACCAGCCATAGAATCACTATCCTTAACGATAATAATGAACATGTTATATATACCGACTTTACAGAAGTAGATGATAATACAAACTTTGTATATCAATATGAACTTGCATTATTGAACAAATCAATCCAAACTTCATCCGAACTTAATCTATAATTCTTTTAAAATTTATATTGTGTATTATTATACAATGTTGAAGGTGCAAAATTTGTTTACTCCTTTAAGCAAGAAATATTGTGACTATTTCTATATTCTCTCAATCATCTTTTTTGGCTTATTTGTTTTAGCATTATTCACTATTACTGCATCAATGTTTGACAAAAAACCAATGCCAGCGTCGAATGCTCTCATTCTTTTATCGCAACCACTTATCCTTTACTTCATTAACAGACTATACTATTCAATGTGTGTTAATTCCTTATCCAACTAATTATTATTGATATAAGCTTGCTTTATAACAATACGACATAAAGGACAGCGATTGTGTTTTATACGCATAGTTTCATAACATGTTTTACACGTACAATGATGACCACATGGTAACAGAGTTATATTCGGTTTTTCAGTCATACAACACACGCATTCTTCAACCTTATAAATTTCTAATGTTTCCAAAATACTTATAATTTTAACATTTTTACCTTTAACGCTATAAAATGGCACACTATTAGTCCGTAAAGTTATCTTCAAATCTTCCGGATTGATTTTATAGTATCTACCTTCTTCACGTATATCCTTCGGAAATCTACAATTCAAATTGTTATTATAAGCATCTTGATATTTTTTACCATCTTGATCCACATATGAATGGAACCTTATTCTTAATTTTCCTTTCTCATTAACACATTGTAAGATAATATGACTCATATTACTTATTTATCCTCCAAATCTTAATCATTTTTACTTAAATATTTGGTAAAATTAATATCAATAATAGCACAAAAGCTTGCTTCCTTCTATCTCCCCTTGTTTTAACTACATCTTTATTAATATTTTTATCCCTTATTTTACGAAAATCATTCATAATAGTATTAATCACACTATTTGGACTATTTGGTTGTTGTTTAGTTTCGTAATCTGAATTGGCGAGCAATATGTTCAATTTATCAGTATTTAGCGTTTCGTGTATCATTAGCTCATTTGCAATAGTATATAATGTTTTATTGTACTTTTTAACAAGATTATTTGCTCTTGTTTCAGCATTTATAAGCTCTTTTTGTATTTTCATCTTTGATTCCTTCCCTTCTATTGTATACTTTATTCCATTCATTCCAAAGTTCTTCACTATTGCTTTTGCTAATAATGTTGCTCTATCTAAATCATCAGACGCCCCAGTTGAAGAATCTCCATCAAATACATATGATTCCGCAGCTTTTCCACATAAAATCATCACTAAACGATCTCTAAGCTCAGATGCTCTTAAATTCCTTATATCATTCGCACCAAACATAGTAACTCCTAAAGAACCACCACTTCTTGGTATAATACTTGCTCTTGTTGCAAAATCAACATTTTCCAATACAAATGAAGCGAGTATATGCCCCGCTTCATGAATTGCTATACGCCAATCGGGTCCATTCTCTATGTTTCTAATCGGTTTTCCAAGAATAGTATCTTCTATTACATTCAAATAATCACCTTCTGTTGCAAATATGCGACCCTCATCCATCGCTTTTAAAGCCGCCTCATTCACTATAGCACTTATATCTGCTCCAACTAATCCATCGGATAAATCTGCCAATCTTTCTATAAAATCCATGTCATCATTTTCAACACAACCATTGTATTTTATATCATAATTGAAATCACTTGTATTATTGCCTTTTATTGCCCTTAATCTTCCAAATACACTGGAAATGTCTTTTGTTTTAACACGCGCAGTTTTGTTAGAAAATAATGTGGCTTTATATGTCTTACCATTTAATTTTATTGGAGAAACTACTTTAAGAGTTGTTATATTCTGATTATTATCAACGAATTCTTCATTTAATGCCTGAAAAATTATTTCATTCTTCTTTCCACTATTTACACATATTTCTCGAGAACGCCCATTAATTCTTTGTTTATTAACGTAATACTTAAAAAGATTTATTCTGTCTTTCAAATCTGGCTTTCTTAAATGAACAATATTATCAAACCGTCCTTTACGTAATAATGCAGAATCAAGAATATCTTTTCGATTTGTTGCAGCTAATACTATCACTAACGGTTCAGAATCATCTCTCGATTTAAATCCATCTAATTCTACCAATAATTGATTCAAAGTATTATCGTGATCTCTAGATACTACTGAATCACCCGCACCCCTACTACGGCCACAAGAATCCAGTTCATCTATAAAAATCATACTCATACGATTCTTATTATTTACTGCTCTTCTCCGAGCAGTATCAAATAATGTTTTTACTCTTTCTACACCAACTCCTGCATATTTTCCCTTCACAATTTCAGAAGCAGATGCAACAAGTAATGGTACTTTCATTTCTTCTGATGCAGCTCTCGCCATTAATGTTTTACCCGTTCCTGGTGGACCTATTAGAAGAATGTTTCTAGGTACTGATACACCAGTTCTTCTTGCTCTTAAAGCAGTATCTCTTGATAAAGACAGACTTATTAATCTCCTCAACTCATTTACTGTTTCATTATTTCCTATTACATCATCCCATGAAGTTCCATCTGGACTACCATTTGTATATACTTCAAAAAAACTATATTTTTGACTCTTATTTGGCTTACTTGTTAATATTCCAAATAAATCATTCATCATCTTATTACAAGATGGTGGTGACATAGCACACAATTGTAATAGTGAAAATATTATTAGAGAACCAGTTTTTTTCGTAAACATTATCGCATTACTACCATTTATTAAACTATTATTTGTATTTACTATCTCTGTATAGGATTTGTTACTATTATTTCGATTTGGTAAATCTTTATTAAAATATATTGGGGATATTTGTGCACTACTGACCGGTATTATGAATATTATAAATGATAACCATAATCTTACTAATCTTAGTACCATTTGTATTAATTCATAGCAATTCGCTTAATATTTGTTACATAGTTAAAACCAGATAAGTGGTAATATATATATTGGTTCTAATGACTACGAATATATCTCGTAAAATGTTTATAGAAACAATATACAGTATGGTGAAGGATGGAATCTTTCCACATCTACATCTATGTGGACCACATGAAAATGATGTTAGAAAAGTTGCACACAGTATTATATCACCACATTATGAAAACAAAAGCCTTATACTTGAAATACATATTCTTGATAATCATAGTGAATCTTTACTTGTACAGACAATTACATCTTTCTGTAATCAACAAGCCGTTGTTGCAGATAATCCCACAAAAAAACCTAAAGTTGTGATTATACATCAGCAAAATGAGACATTAACTGAAAGTTTTGTTCATTTTTTAGAAGATAGAATGGTAGAACATCGCGTTAAATTCGTTTTTTTAACAACTAGTTCTCACATTACGCCATCTGTTTTATTAAACAAAATGGTCAGTTTTATTATTCATCCCATCGATATTTCTTCCAGGGTCGGAGGTGTTGACAAAGAAGATGATTTTTTCAAAATTATACACAATCAAACCAATGATGATGCCCTTTGTAATACAATACTTGAATGGAGTGAACTACACTGTCTTAGACTATCCCCTATTATATATGATAAGTGGAGAGATGTTCTTGTTAAATAAAAAAAATTTTATTTATAAAAGATATGAGCATATCAACACCAACTCATACACCCTATGGAATATTTCAAGTTTCTATGTATATGTCAATATGTAGTCTCATTTTCATACTTACCATCGGTTTCTATATGCAAAATATATGGAAATCAGATTGGGAAAAACATAGATGCGACATACTCGCTTTACCATTCGCGAATTATATTAATCCTAAAGAATCGGTTGTTCAAAATTTTAATTACTGTCTAAAAAAGAAGACAGACCCAATGATTAAAGCAATCGCTCAAAAAAAACTAAATGATGCAGCAAATGCTGCCGCAAAAGAAACTAAAAAAACTATCAATGTCGCCATTAAAACCAATGAAGACGCTCAAGAAACTAAAGGAGTTGTTGATGGTATCTTTGCTTCAATTTACGCTGTTTATGAGAGACTTGTCAATATTATGGTATATACCTCACACAATATACAAAATATCTTTTACAAAATACACGCAATTGTTTGGTCAATTTACTATTACTTAATCGCACAAATTAACACCGTCTCTATAGTAATCGCTCGGTTTCAAAGAATGCTTTCTGTCATCAATCTTCTTGCTATTATGGCGGCTACTTATTGGATTACACTTCTTCCATTTTCTATTATTATGTTCGCACTTATTACTCTTGCTAACTTAACCCAAAAAGCCGCAGAGAAAAAGGCATATTGTTGTTTTACACCCGATACATTAATTGATAAAGCAAATAATGTAAAATGTAAAATTAAAGATATTTCCTTAGGTGATAAACTATCTGGAGGAGGTACTGTAACAGGATTTGTTAGTTTATTATCTCCTAATGCTGAAGTTGTTCAATTAGGTAGAAATACATATGTTACAGGGGACCATCTCTTAATTAACAATAATCGCTGGCAACAAGTTCAGGATATACAATTTAGCAAACACACACAAATTAAGAATACTGATACACTTATGTGTCTTGTTACATCTAATAATATTATCAAATCAGGTAGAATTACATTCAAAGACTATGAAGAAGTTAAAGAACAAGAAGTTCAATGTAAAATTGCGTCCATTATTCTACAAAGTATGGGCAGTAATAACACTAATAATATTAATCCTAAATATGAATTAGGCGAAAGAAATAATTGTCTTCCTGGTAAAACACGCGTTAGAATGTTAAATGGTGATTATCAAAGAATTGATTCTCTGAAGGTTGGAAGTATTACGTCATGCGGAAAAGTACTTGGTATATACAAATGCCTTGCAAAAAACATTGAATGGTTTAACGTTAATGGAAATATCATTAGCCCCAGGATCATTTGTAAACCAACCCCATCAAATATTACTATTGAAAAATTACAACAAAAAAAAGTATCTATTCCAACTAATATACTTGAATGGAATAAGGCTTACAATATTGGACAATATTCTCCTATATCTAAAAGTGAATATGGATATCATCTCATTCTAGAATCCAGACAATTTGAATTGGAAAATGAACTATTTATTCGAGATTTTGTTGAAACTGATGATGAACTTATTCAAGACTTTATTTCTAATATTGTATTAGAAGATATCAACAAATTTGACGATATGATCACAAATATTAAAATCGATCTCAAAGAAATCAAAAAAAAACCCGTGCCAAATCGTAATAGAGGGCGAAGTCCCAGTTTCTAATCGGTATATCTACACGAGGATGTCTAAATGGAACATTACCCAATACTGGATACTCGTTATTTACTAATAATATATCACTTTTTGGTAAAGTTAATGCATCCACTGTTCTATAGTATTTCCATTCTCGCCCCATTGTCTTCCAGGTATTCCTACATATCGGGGAGTAACCATATTTCTTTAACAAATGCGTTGATACTGAAATAAATAACTGTATCATCTCTTCTATCTCACCAAAATTAAAAGATAATTCATGTGCTATTTCTTCTTTTGAATATATATATAAAAAAAACTTGTTAAAGTCGTCACAATAGCTTAATTTTCTAAGACGGCTATCTTCTATTTGAAAATGATCTCTCAATATCTTATGAACTAAATAACCCTTTTCGGTTGTTATATTCTCCGAATCTTTTGATTTCATTATATACTTTCACTTTTTATTTAACCCACCTCTTTTACATTTTGAGTATCAAAATAGCTCCACATTATTATATAATCCTCGATACTTACCTTGTATGGTATAATTAAACCTTCAAAATTTAAC
>CEQN01177200.1_pt1 | contig 19477 bp, 12 predicted proteins | sample 427011 | NCBI WGS metagenome assembly CEQN01 (sample SAMEA2621277, study PRJEB7988) | marine metagenome | biome: marine biome (ENVO:00000447); feature: deep chlorophyll maximum layer (ENVO:xxxxxxxx); material: "saline water (ENVO:00002010), including plankton (ENVO:xxxxxxxx)" | depth 120 m
ATCAACAGATGATAGTTCATCAACAGATGATAGTTCATCAACAGACGATAGTTCATCAACAGATGATAGTTCATCAGCATCGGTTAATGTAATCGAGATAGCTCTTGATGCTGCAGGTGAAGTAGCAGCTACAGATGCTGCTGATGAATTTAGATATGAATTTGAAGTTGATGGAAACAGCCCTTTATCAAAAGAGGGTAACTTTGATATCAAAATTACCGGGTTTGACGCTGACAATGATAAAATTGTGCTCGTTAATGTCGGTGGTAATGATTTAACACTAGATGAATTTAAAGCATTGGATGGGGAAGATATTAGTCAGGCTAGTTTTGATAACACTACTACTATCTTCTTTGCACCAAATGCAAGCGGATCTAGCGGATCTTTAACTATTGATGGATTTGCAGATGCTGAATTTGCTACTATAACTCTACAAATATTAGCAGATTCTAGTTTACCTGCCGCTTCTGCTGTTTCAGTAGATGCATAGGTAAATATTAGGTTTACTTGTTTATAGTGATAAAATTTCACTATATATATGTAAGGAGGAATAACTAAATAGAAAATTGTCACAAAAATACCTTAATTTAAATGCATTTTTGTATTGATCTTTATATTTAAGGTGTTTATAAATGTAACAAATTGTAACAAATAAAAATTTTTTTTGTTGCAATTTAAAATAAAAGATGATTTTTTTATGAAAAATAGTTATGTTTAGGCGAATCACTTTTATTGATTTGTTTTTTTTTAAAAGCTAATACTTCAGGGAGTATAAAAAATGGCTACAATATCAAACGCAACAACAGGTAACGATATACTCGTTCCAACAAATAATGACGTAACCTATAGAGGTCTATCAGGTGACGATGTTTACATTTTATCATCAGCTATAGCTGCTAACGCAAAAATCAGTATCGTTGATACTGCAGGCGCTAACAGAATTCAGTTAGTTGATGGTTTATCAATAACTTCATCACGCTTCGCAGCTGATGCAGTTGAATTAACTTTATCAAATGGTGCTGTCGTAACAGTTAATGGTGCTGACAACTTTACATTTGAAGTTGGTGGTAACGATACATCTGGTACAACAGGTACTGATCAGACTTATTCTGCCTTTGCAAGCGCAATGGGTGTTTCATCATTGCCTACTGGAAGCACATTAGTTGCTGGTACTGCAAATGTTGCAGTTTCAGGTGCAAGCATCGGATCAGGCGTTGGTGCTGGTAGCGTTTCAATTTTATCAACTGGATATGATGAACTAACTGGAGGAGCAGGCAATGATTCCTATATTGGTGTTATTGGTTCTGGTACAACCCTAACGGCTAACTCCTATGACGTCATTGATGGTGGAGATGGAACAGATACAGTTTCCCTGAACTTATCTGACGGAGATTTCTCTGGTGATATGACAATAACTAATGTTGAGATTATGTCTTTCCGTGCTTCAGGTGCAGTAAGAACGTCAACAAGTCTTCTTCAACAAGAAGGTGTTACACAGATTACTAATGACAGAAGTACAGATGACTTAACTGTCTCTGGTGTTCCGAATATCGTAACAGTTTTTGCTGATAGAGTTCTAGCAGGTAAAGATACTAGAATTACATATGATCTCCTAGCAACTATTGGTACAGACACAACACAACCATTAAAAGTAACTGATTCAGGCGCTGCTTCAGTAATTGAATTTAGTGCTTCAGGTACAGACGGTGTTGAGACAGTTGCTATTACATCAACAGGAAGTGAACTTGGCCAGACAATTGGCACATTGACTGTGGATGACGTTGCATCAGCTTCTACACTGACAAAAGTTACTCTTACAGGTAGTTCAAAATTAACTATCACTTCTGCACTAGACTTTGCCGGTACAGCTGTTGGTTCAGTTGTAACTGGTACAATTGATCTATCAGAAAGTACAGGTGGTAGTGCTATTACAGTTGGTGCTGATGCTGAGAATATTGCATTCACAGGTGGTAGCGGTAATGATAAAATTACTTTTGCTGCAACTTTTAACACGAAAGATACAGTAGATGGTGGCGACGGTGTAGATACACTTGCGTTATCAGGTATTACTTCTTTCTCACCAACACTTGTAGGATCAATTGCGAATACAGAGATTATTCAAATTGAAGCTACAGCCACTAATGACTTAGCAGTTACGAATTTTGATAAAACAACAGCTACAGCATTTCATCTTGTCGAAAACAATACAGACGGAAAAGATCTTACACTTACAACATTGAAAGCTGGCGACACAGTCGGTGTTATTAACGATAACGATAACAATGTTGCTGAACTAAGTCTTGGCCTTAAAGATGCATCTGGATCAGCTGATGTTCTAAATGTTGAAATTTATGGTGCAGATGGTGCAACTGGTGCTCAAAATGGTATCGATGATATTATTTTCACAGCTATTGAGACTCTAAACATTACATCTGATGTTGTTTCTGTTCTCGGTAATGAGAAATTGTCAACATCAAGTGAAAGTAACTTAATTAGTGACATTTCTGCTGATACTGCACTTACAACTGTTAATTTGTCTGGTAATGACAAGCTTACTGTAACAGTTGGTGCTGAGGCTGCTCTGTTATCAGCTATTGATGCGAGTGGAATGACTTATGACGCAACTATCACAACAAGTGCAGCATCTGCTGTTACTGTGACATTGGGTTCCGGAAACGATACGCTTAATTTTGGTACAACACTAACTGGTGCTGATACTGTGACTGATGGTGGTAACAGAACTGCTACAACTGCTGATAGATTAACTGCTACAATTTCTGGTTTATCAACAGTTACTGGAACTGGTAATTTAAATATTAGCGGTGTTGAGAATATTGATCTTATTACAGCAACTTCTGCTTCATCAGTAAGCGCTGCAAATATCACTGGTGCTACAGTTATTAATGCTGCTGGTACAACTGGTGGTGATAACACTACTGCATTAACAATTACAGATCTTCCTGTAGGAACTAGTGTCGGTGTTGGTAATGCTGCTGCAGCTGCTAATGATATCTATAAAGGTACATTAACAGTTTCTCTAGCAGACGAAACCGGTGCTGATGACAATATCACTTTCCTACTTGGTGATACAAATGTAGATGACGATGTTGACGCAACACTAGTAACAAATGCTACAGTAGAAACAGTAACAATTACTGCTTCTGCAGACTTAGCTGATGCTGCTGCAAACGAAGCAGATCTAAATGTTGCTAAAGTGAAAGCTGCAACTCTTGTTGTTAATGGTGGTGATGCTCTTTATACAGAAGGTCTTGACCTTACAGGTACAGGCTCAGCAACACTACACGTAAATACTGCAACCGTTAACGCTGCTGCTCATAAGGGTCCACTTACTCTTATAGCAAACTCTGCTACACCAACAACAGTTACTGCACAAGGTGTAGCTGTTCAAACAATTACTGGTGGTTCAAAAAATGATGTTATTGATCTAACTGTTGCTGCTGGTACTGCAACACATGTTGTAGATGGTGGAGCAGGTACTGATACAGTTAAGGTATCATATAGTGGAGACGCTAATGTTGCTTCAATCGATAACTTTGAGACATTAGAAGTTACAGTTGGAGCTTCAAAATCTGTTGCTCTTACCCAGGCTGCAAATAAATTTGCTAATGATTCAGATGCAACAACTTTGAATATTAATGGCGGTAATTCACTATCTACATTTAGCTTAGCTGCCGATCCAATTGACGGTACAAACCTAACACTAATTGATGCTTCAGCTTTCGAAGGTAGAATTAATAACATTACCTTTGATGCTGAAATGTATGCAAATACTACTCAAATTATTGGTGGTGCAAGTGCAAAAGATACTGTGAAATTCTCAACAGATACAGATACACAATCTTATACACCGAATACACAAAGTATTGAGTATCTATATTTCACAGCTGATAGTGGTGGTGATGGTAGTGAGACAGCAACTCTTGACCTAACTAAAGCTACTGATATTGCAAGATTATATATTGGTACTGGTACGGGTTCAGCTAACACAGTTGCTATTACCAACTATAATAGTGATAACCATGGAACAATCTGGCTTGGTCATTCAGCAGCTAGTACTCCAACTTTTGATTCAACTGGTGGTGGTGCTCTGAGTATTGCTCATGCTTCAGCTACTGGAACATCAGATTCTGTTAGTTTACATCTTGAAGATACTAATAATGCTGCAAGCACTGTTACATTAACATCTGCTGGTACTGAAACTTTAAATATTACTATGGGCACAACTGATGAAGATCATAGTATTGTAGCTTCAGCTGTTACTCCTACAACAGGAAGCGCAACAACAATTAATATTAAGGGTTATCTTGCAACTGCATCTGCTTTACAAACATTAACGCTGGCAACTACTTCAGCTTTAACTACAACTATTGATGCAGGTACATATGCTGGTACATTTACACTTTCTGATCGTGGTTCATCTGCAATGACTATTACTGGTTCTATTGGAGTTGACTCTATTCAGATGGAAAATGGTGGTGATACTATTGCTTCTGGTACAGGTGTTGATACTTTAGTTGTTAAATACTACTCAATTATTTCTGGTATAACTGTAGATCTTTCTGCAGATGACCAAATTGTAAGTTGGGATGGTGCTGCCGCTTCAGGTACAGTATCTGGTTTTGAGAAAGTTAACCTTGCTGCATACACTGGTGGATTTGGTGCTAATGTAACAATGGGTAGTTCAACTACTGGTTCATATGAAGTAACTGGTACTAAAGCTGCTGACTCAATAACATTCGGTCTAGGTGCTGATAACTATATCCATGATGATGACACAACACTAAGTGTTGATACAATCAATAACATGAACCTTCTTTCAACAGGTAATCAAGATACAATTGATATTTCTGTTGCTGTTACTGAAGCTTTAAGTGGTACACATGGTACTAGTGACCTTGAACAAGGTGATGGTACTGATGTTGGTGCTACTGACACTGTTACAGTTCTGGAAGCATCCGGTACAGCTAACTTTAATGACGGTTCAGATATTGTTGTTGTTGTCGGTGCAACATTTGCTACGACTGCACTTCTTGAAACTGGGCTTGAAACTGGATCAAGGGCTTTAACAGTATCAAGTGATTTAGCAACTGCTGATGGTGCTGGGTTCTTAGTATTATACTCAGATGGAACAGATGCTTATATTGCTGTTGCTGATATTGCTGCCGAAACAGATAATGATCTTAACTTTGAGGCAAACGACTTAGCTATTACTAACATTCTAAAAATCGCTGGTGTGACTTCAATAGCAGCTAGTGACTTTGCAGATGCTGAGCTTGACCTCATCTAGTAATGTTTAAATAAATAAAGAAGAGGGGTCTTTTAGGCCCCTTTTTTTTTGGATATAATGTAAATATGAAACAAAAATTCACAAAAGATGACCTAATTCACCTTAGTGGTTTATTTGAAAAACAAAGTTTTGATGAACTTAATGCTAAGCTAGATGGTTTTCTTAAACTAGGTGATAACGCAATCCTATTGAACCTTAAAGGTGCGACTTTAATTGCTCAAGAAAAATACTTAGAGGCTGAAAAAGTATTAGACCGCCTTGTAAGTAAATTTGATATTTCTATAGATGGTAAAATTAATCTTGCTAATGTTTATCATAAAACGAATAGATCTGATGTTGCCTTAAAAAATCTTAAAGAATTAATTTTAATAGATGAACTTAATTCTGAAACTAAACAAACATTAAATAATAATATTGGAATGATATATAACGAACTTTCAGAATATGATGAAGCTATTTTATATCTTAATAAGGCTCTTGATATAAATTCCAATGCCTTAGAAACCTTAAAAGGTCTTGGAGCTGCTTATAGAGGTAAATTTAAATATCATGATGCTATAATATATTATGAGAGGATGATTGGTATTTTAGAAAATGAAAAATTACATCCAGATCTTTTGTCAGAAGTTTGTATGGAATTAACACAACTATATAGGTCTATTCATAATTATGCCAAAGCAGATGAATATTTAAAACGTGGTCCAGGTATAATCTCTATTTCTGATAAATCAGTTAATAGTAATTTATTCTCTCAATTAGAGGTTAAATCTGATGTAACTGATAATTTTATTGGTTATTGGTCAATAAATAATGATCAACTTATGGATCAAATAGTTAATTTTTTTGATAAGAATCCAAACCTACAATCGCCTGGAAGATCTGCTGGTCAAATAAATACTGATCATAAGAAATCTATAGATATATCTATCTTGCCCTCATCTTTAAAAGATGAGCAATTTGAGGTGTTTAATAAATATTCAGACATATTAATAACATTGTTTAATGATTATAAGTGTAGATGGCCGATGTTGGATACTATACCTTTATATTTTTCAAATTTAAATATTCAAAAATATGAAACAGGCGGACATTTTCAAGGTTATCATGCTGAGCGATTAAATAAAGGAACGATGCATAGAATGTTTGCCTGGATGACATACTTAAATGATGTAGACGATGGTGGCTGTACATATTTTCCAAATTTTGATTTACGTTTTAAACCAAAAAAAGGCACAACATTAATTTGGCCTTCTGACTGGACACATATTCATTGTGGCGAAGTAGTTAATTCTGGTGAAAAATATATTATAAATGGCTGGTTTGAACTTACATAAGTAAATGTATGACAAAAATAAAGATATAAAAATTTAAAATATAAAAATATATCATAACCGTTTGGATTGACTTCGCCTTGCCAAAATATAGAAAATAAACTTATTTTCATACTATTGTATTATTTTAACGAATACCTATATATATAAAGAACTGTTAAGGGAGATAAATATGTTAATTGATGGTATAGCAGGAATGACAATTTCAAACGGTGTTCTTAGAATTGCTGTTGGTAGAATTGATGCTAATGGAGAAACTTCAACTGAAGATATTTTTATTCCAGCGAATTGCATTAATAATGTTGTGCAGGCATTGGTACAAGGTGTTGAGGAATTAAATACAAAACTAGCGGACGAAAGCAAGGGTGCAGAAGAAGGTAATTCTGGTAACTCTAAGAAAAAAAATAAAAAATCTTCGCTAACTGATGTCGATGAAAAATCTGACTAAATATTCTGTTTTATTTTTTAAATTTTTACTTGTTTTACTTCTCTTTAGCTCAGTAGAAGCAAACACAAGTGAAGATATTACTTTAGATGATATATTAGGTTTAGCTTATAAAGCGTCCATAGAAGAGCCTTTTGTTATTTCTTCTAAAGCATATGTGAAATCAGCTGAAGCTGACTTAAGTGCTTCAAAAAGACAAAGGCTCCCTGTTTTCACAGCATCAATAAAAAATGCTCTAACTATTGATAGACAAATAAGTGATAGAAATGCATTAAGGAAATTTGAAGATGAAGGTTTGGATCTTCAAGTGCAGATGGTTCAACCAATTTTTACAGGTTTAAGTATAAGAGCGGATATTGATCGATCTGAGTCAAATTTAAGAGGTTCAATTGTAGAGAGCAATAAAAGACTAGGACAAACGATAATTGAGTCTACCTCTGCATACATGATGTATGTTCGTGATGTAAAATTAAGGGAGGATGTTAATGTTGCGCTTAAAAGAAGTTCAGAGTTATTAGAATTAGTTAAAAAGCGATATAATGCTGGATTAACTGATTTAAGTTTATTTGCTCAAATGAGAATTAAATACAGTGAGATGCAGTTATTAACCAATACTATTGAGAGTAAATTTACTAATTCAAGAGCTGTTTTTCTCAGGTTTTTCTCTGAAGATCTTTTACCAACCCATAATCCCACAAAAGTTATTGGTTATGACTTTCTTGATTTTTTAGGAAGTAGCCAAAGCTATGATTTAGCGCTCGCTAGAGCTAATCTTGATACTGCTGAGGCTGAATTATTACTTTCCAGGGGAAATCGTCTTCCAAGCTTAGCATTAACAGTCAGTGGAACGCTTTATGATGTAGATGGAAGTGATGAGGAAGAGGACGAGTACGATATAAAAGGTGGTTTACAAGCTAGTTGGAAATTTTTAGATTTCGGGGCCTCACGAAAGAAAGTTCAAGCATCGCAATCTAAAGTTCGAGCAGCAAAATATAATATAAATTACCAAACAAGAATTGATGAAGTTGAACGTTTAAGGCTCTTATCTCTCATTTCAAGTTTAAATAAGCAACTAAAAGAGCAATATGATGTTCTTGAAGATATAAATAGGCAAATTATGCTTATGGAAACTCAACTGACTGCCTCAAAATTCCTTGGGATATCATTAGCAGATTTATTTTATCAGAAAATAAATGTTCAATCTTCTATTAACACTATGGAAATTGATTATATCACAGGCAATCTTCAACTTAAATTATTATCGGCTAATTTAATAAGCTTTATTGCTCAAAAAGATATTATAAATTAGAAATTACTATTATTTAGTTATCAATACTTGTATTTTAGAAATTAATATCCATTTATCTGATATAAATAGGGTTGAATATGGAAGATAAAATTAAACATTGGTTTTGGGGACCAATATTAAGAAGTAAAAGATTATATATTCAAGTGGCTTTAGGTAGTGTTTTTATAAACCTATTCGCTCTTGTAACAGCTTTTTACATAATGACTGTATATGATAAAGTTTTACCAAACTTTGCTACTGACTCACTTAAAGCTCTTGCGATCGGTGTAATAATCGTATTTATTTTTGATTATGCAATGAAAATGCTAAGAACTTATTATATTGATGTTGCTGGTTCTTCTATAGATAGATCTGTAGGAGATAAAATATTCACTAAAATGACATCTCAAGATATTGGTGAAGATTCTCATCAAGAAAGAAGAAAAGCAGCTGGCGCATTATCACAAATTGTTAGAGAATTTGATACACTAAAGAACTTATTCACATCAGCTTCATTAAATACATTTATTGATTTACCATTTATGCTTTTCTTTATTGCAGTAATTTACTCAATTGCAGGTCCCGTAGCTTTTGTTCCACTAGCTATTGTAGTATCTGTTTTTCTATTCGCATTCATTGTACAACCAATTCTTAAAAAGTTTTCAGCATCAAGTTATGACTCAAATATGGGAAAATATTCTGTTTTAATTGAATTATTAACAAATATTGACACTGTTAAGGCGATTGCTGGCGGTAAAACTCTTAAGGAAAGATGGAATCACAGTGTTAATGCAAATTCGCGTTATGGTCTAAAAGCTAGGATGGTTACAGCCGCTGCATCAAATTTTACATCTACTGGTATGCAATTCAGTAGTTTAGGTATTGTTTTTATAGGTGTTTATTTAGTTCAGGATGCAAAGATTACAACAGGTGCTCTAATCGCTTCAGTTATCCTATCTGGAAGAACTCTCGCACCTCTTGCGCAGTTTAGTCAAACATTAGGAAATTTAAATAATGCGCTTAAAGCTTATAAACAAATTGATGATTTAATGAATGTAATATCTCTTGAGGAAAGTAAATCAGATCAGGTATCAAAAGATACAATTGAGGGTAATATTGTCTTTCAAAATGTTAATTTTACTTACCCAGGTAAAAATGAACCTGTTTTTGACAATCTTAATCTTAATATAAATGTTGGTGAAAGAATTGCAATTATGGGTCCTGTAGGCTCAGGTAAATCAACACTTATAAGTCTGATATTAGGACTTAATAAACCGAACAGCGGTTATGTTTTACTTGATAAGGTTGATGTTAATAGCATAAGACAAGAAGACTTACGAAATAATATCGGTGTAGTTCTTCAAAATGTTGAGCTTTTTTCTGGAACACTAGAAGACAACATAAAAATTAATGCAGAGGATGTTAGTAATGATAATTTTTTTGCCGCAGCTAGGTTATCTGGTGTAGATGAATTTGCTGGTCAACTACAAAATGCATATAAATTCCCTCTTCAAGAAGGTGGTTTAGGTTTATCAGGAGGACAAAAACAAGCAATTGCCTGGGCGAGAGCATTAATTAATCAACCTAATTTGATGATTTTAGACGAGCCAACTTCTGCAATGGATCATGAGACTGAAGCTAGAATCCTTGAAAACTTAGAAGACTATTTTAGCGGAAGAACAATTCTATTTTGTACACATCGACGTTCATTTATTGAAAAAGCTACCAGAGTGATTGTTTTAGATAATAATGGTATTAATTTAGATATTTCTGCAGAAGAGTACTTGAGTAAAATTGCATCATTAGAAGAAAGACAAAAAATTGGGCAGGTTTAATGTTTAAAAGAATTAAAAATATGAAAATAAAAGATAAAATTTTTCAAATATTTAATAAAATTAAAGACTCAAATTTTATAGGTTTATTAAAAATTCAATTTGATAAATTCATTATTCTTTCTAGAGATTATTTCATGGAGCGTTTTGACTCTTTAGACAATGGAGAGTCTATTGCTGACCATAACAATGTCAGCGAGTCTGAGTTAACTCCAAAAATTAATAAGCCTAACTTAATGTTTTTTATGATTATATCTATTACAATTATATTTGTTATATGGGGCTCAATAGCTAAAATTGATAGAAGTATTATTGCTATGGGGGAAATTAAACCATCATCAAAAATACAAGATATACAATCATTATTTACAGGGAAGCTAGAGAAAATATATGTTGAAGAGGGTGATTATGTCTTAAAAGATGAACCACTTTTTGCAATTGACTCTCTTGAAATTATCGCAGAAAAAAATCAAACAGAAAATACATATTATACACATCTAGCTAAAATTAGTCGGTTAAGGCTAGAGCTTGGTATAACAGATGCATTTAACTTTCCTGATGAACTTATTGAAAATAGACCAGAACTAATCGCTCTAGAAGAGCAAATTTTTTTGAGTAATATGAGTTATCTAGAAATCCTTGAACGCCAAGTTGAGATGACACAAGAGTTATATGATCAGGGAGCTGAATCTGAAATGTCACTTTTAGCAAGAAAATCAACTCTTTTAGAAAGAAGAAATATAACCTTAAACGAATTAACAAAGGCTGAAGAAATATTAGCTAATACTCTGTCAAAACTTCCTGCGCAAAGAATTAGAGCTGAGCAGGCTATAGTAAAATCGACATCTGACGGAACGATAACTAATATAAATTTTTATACGATTGGTGCAGTTGTTGAAGCTGGAATGAAATTAGCAGAAATTGTTCCCGATGATGATGATCTAGTTGTTGAGGCAAGAGTTTTACCTCAAGATGTCTCTTTTATTCAAGATGGTATGAAGGCTTATATATCTCTTACTTCATATGATGAAAGTATTTATGGTCGGGCTAAAGGGGAGGTATTAAAAGTTTCTGCAAATACACGGTCAGATCAAGATGGTGTTACTTTTTATATTGCGACATTAAGTGCTGATTTTGAAGAATTTTCCAATAAGGTAAATGGTATTATTCAACCGGGTATGCAGACACAAATAAGTATAATTGGAGATAAACGAACTGTATTGGGTTATCTTTTCTCACCGGTAACGAAACTTACATCAAAAGCTTTTAGAGAAAAATAGCAAATGAATCAATTTGTAAAACATCTACCTGTTATTACTGAAAATAATCCAAACTTTATTGGTGTATGGTCCTTAAGTGACATTACTTTCACCGACCTCTTAATTGATTTTTTTAACTCAAACCAAATGCTACAAATGGATATGAAAATTAAATCCTCAAAAGGCGATAAAATAGATGAAAATATAGTTAAAGGTAAAAGTATACTTAATTTGAAGGCTGAAGATATTACTAACACCAGATTGCTATTGTATTTTAAATATCTGAATGAATGCTATAAAAATTATACTGTGAGATGGCCTACAATTGTTAAGCAAGAAAAATTAGGTCTTTTGAACAACTTTGAATTACATAGATATGATAAGGGTAGCCCGAATAATTATGATCCTTTCTATAAAAGAAACCAACCTTTAGCTGGTATATATTCTCTGTCGTTTGTTACATTTTTAAATTCAGTTGAAAAAGGTGGTGAGTTAGAATTTTATTATCACGGCACCTCAATTAAAGCATATAGAGGTATTACTGTTATTTATCCCTCAGATTGGACACACGCCTCAAAAATTACATCTAATACTACAGATGATCTATATATTATTAGAGGAGATATTGGCTATTATTCTCATAATGATCAGACATTTGGAGTTAGTCTAGACAGCTTTGATAAAGAAGTTAAAGTAAAAACTGATATAAAACAAAAAAAGAAATAATCAATATGATTGAAGATTCAACTCAAATTGAAAATGATATAAATTTTCTAAACTCTCTATTAAAAAATAGACAACTAGATGAACTTAAAAAAAAAGCTGATTTATTTATAAATAAATATCCAGAGCATTATGTAGGATTTTTTTTTGTTGCTGTTTATTACTTCTATACTAATGACTTTATGCAAGCAGAAAAATATTTAAATAATTCAATAAGTAAAAATCAAAATATACCATCGGTTCTCAACTTAATGGGTTTGATAAAAAAAAATTTAGGCAAACTGAATGAGGCGGTTGATTTTTATAAAAATGCACTTCAACATGATCCGAGAGATATATCTATATATGTAAATTTATCTTCTGTCTTTATTGCTTCTCAGGAGTATGCAGAAAGTTTGAATGTTATAGCTGAAGCAAAAAAAATTGATGAGAGTGATCAACTTCTAAAAATTAATGAAGTATGTGCCTTAATAGGTCTTAAAAAATATAATGAAGCAAAGATATTAGCCAACAAGATTTATGTACAAATCAAAGATAATCCAGTCTTATTAAATGCTATAGGAACCATTTATTCACAAGAAAAAGATTATGAATTAGCTCTAGAGTTTTATAGAAAATCCAATGAAATTAATAGTAATGATTTCAATGTTTTCTTAAATATAATATCAACATTATCAAAATTAGAAAAAAACGATGAAGCAATAAATATTTGTAAAACTAATATTTTACAGGGAGGTATGAACCCTGAAGTTTACAACAAATTAACTTCATTAATGTTAAAAATAAACAACTTGAAAGAATGTTATGATTTCTTTTCAGATATTATAAAAAAAAATAACACTAATTCCATGGCGTATAATCAGTTGGGGAATGTTCTAAGGTTACAAAATAAGAATGAAGAATCTCTTGTTTCATATAAAAAGGCAATTGAAATATCAAAAAATGCATCATATTTCAATAACTTAGGTGCAGCATATCAAGAATTAAATAATTTTGAAAAGTCTGAATTTTACTTCAATAAAGCGCTTGATTTAAGTAAGGCTCAAGATAAAAAATCAATACCTGCGTCTTACCATAATCTAGGAAACCTATATACCTATACAAAGAATTTTGAGCTTGCTAACAAAAATTACAGAAAAGCTATTGAAATAGAACCATATTTTGTAGACTCCTTTCGAAGCCTTGTTAGAAATAAAGATTTAAAGTTAAGTGATATAATAACAAAAAATTTTGTAAGAATATATGATGAAGATCTTATGGGCGACGGCGAGTCAAGAGCTACACTTGCATTTGCACTCGCTGAGTTATATGAGCATTCAAATGACTATAAACTATCTTCTAAATTTTATTCAGAAGCTAATAAACTAATTCGTGAAACATTTTCATATTCTACAAAAGAACAAGAAAAATACTTTCGACAACTTAAAAGTATTTATTCATATATTAATTTTAAAAAATATTCTTTTAGAGGTAATGAATCAAAAAAACCTATATTTATAATAGGGCTACCAAGATCAGGATCAACTTTAGTTGAACAGATTATATCAAATCATTCAAAAGTCTTTGGGGCAGGTGAAGTTGATTATTTCCAGAAAACAACATTTGAGGCTGAAAAAATACTTGCTAAAAAATATCCTTTTGAATTATCAGATTTTAATGATGAAATTATTAATACCTTATCTCAATTTTATTTAGATAAAATTAATATCGATAAAAATATTGAAAAAGTTACAGATAAAAATCTCGCTAATTTTTTTTCAGTAGGCCTTATAAAAATTATATTTCCAAACGCTAAAATAATAAATGTCTGTAGAGATAAAGACGACAATTGCCTATCTATCTTTTCTATCAAATTTACTGGCCTTTATCCGTATGCTTATGATTTAAAGGAAATTAGTGAATATTATACCTTATATCAGGATTTAATGGACCATTGGAATACTATTTTTCCTAATGAAATATATAATTTAAATTATGAAGATGTAATCAATAATATTGAAGAGGAAACAAAAAATATCTTAAATTACTGTGAACTACCGTATGAAGAAAATTGTCTAAAGTTTTATAATAATGAGAGACCAGTAATGACTGCAAGTACCCATCAAGTAAGAAAAAAATTGTATAATTCGTCAGTAGGGAGATGGAAAAAGTTTGAAGATTATCTTGAGTATTAATTCATTATTTATACTTTAAATTTTCAGGAATATAAATGAGTAGTATTGAAAATAATAAGAGCTTATTAATTTCTAAAATTAGTAAATTTTTAGCTAAAAATGATTTAGAGAATGTTAAAAAATTATCTGAAGAATTTGTTATTAAGTTTCCTGAGGATTTTGATGGTTACTACTTTTTAGCTAATTATTATCTTAAAAAAAATGACTTTTATAATGCGGAAGAACATTATCTTAAGTCACTGAAAAAAAATGATAAAATAGATTATCTATTCACAGAAATTGGTAATTTTTATTATATTCAAAATGATTTAAGTAAAGCAATTAAATATTACAATAACGCTTTAAAATTAAATTCGGACTCCTTTGAATTATTAAATAATATTGGGTTAGTTTATTTAAAAATAAATCAGGTCGAAACTGCTATATCATTTTTTAGTAAATCACTACTAATTAATAAAAATTATATAAATGCACTTATTAATAGATCTGTGTGCTTTAATATGTTGAATAACTATAATGACGCAATTAAAGATTGTGAAAAAATTATCAAATTAGATCCCAAACTTGCTCCTGCTTATAATAATTTGGGTTGGGCTTATCTTATCAAAGGTAATAATGAGAAAGCAATTATTAAGTATAAAAAAGCTATAGAATTACAACCCAATTACATTGATGCCATAAATAATTTAGGCGGTGCTTATTTTAATTTAGGCGATAAGAAGATGGCAGCTGAATATTTTAAAAAATCCCTAGAAATTGATCCTAAAAATACAGAAACATTTCGAAGCCTTATTTTAAATAAGGGCATTGATGTTAATGACAGAATAATAAAGAAATTTTATGAGCTGTATGATGAGAATGAAAAAGAATTAGAAAATTGTAATCAAAAATCTATTCCAAAAAATATACTCGAAAATCATTCGAGCTTATGTTTTGCTCTTGGTTTTTTAAATGATAATGAAAAAAGTTACAAAGAAGCCTATAAGTATTTAGAAAGGGCAAATAAATATTATAGATTAACATATGACTATAATATTGAGATTGAAGAAAGTTTATTTCTTCAAATACAAGAAGTTTTTGATAAAAAATTTTATGATAAAAATATAGAAAATGGTAATTCATCATCTGCACCAATCTTTATTGTTGGCATGCCTAGATCAGGCACTACTTTAGTTGAACAGATTTTATCTAGCCATTCTTTAGTTGTTGGTTTAGGTGAGATTGAATTTATTAAGAAACTTACTTCTCTAGCTATTGAAAAAATACCTGCCAACAATTTAACAAATATTAAATACTTATCTTCAAAAGATAGAGTAGATTTAGGAAATGAGTACCTTAAAAATATAAATGATCTTATTGATAACCCAAGTAAGGCATATCGATTTACTGATAAGCAAATGCTTAACTTTATTAACTTAGGCTTTATAAAGATGATATTCCCAAATGCTAAGATTATACATGTAAAAAGAAACCCTATGGATAATTGTTTTTCTATCTATTCATTGCGCTTTAATGGACATCAGCCATTCGCATATAACCAAGTAGAGTTGGGCAAGTATTATAAAATGTATGAGCAAATGATGAGTCATTGGCTAACAATCTTTCCAGATTACATTTATGAGGTAAGTTATGAAAATTTAGTAGAAAATTTACAAAATGAGGTAAACGGAATTCTTGAATATTGTAACCTTAATTTTGAGGATAGCTGCATTAACTTCCATAAAAATAAAAGATCAGTTATTACCTCTAGTAGTCTTCAGGTTAGAGAAAAAATATATTCATCAGCTATAAATAGATGGAAAAATTACGAAAAGGAGTTAAAACCCTTATATGGTATTCTTAAAAGTTAAAAATATCGAGCAAAACAATGTCTAGTCAAGAAACTACAAAATTATTAGAAAAGGGTAAAATGTTTTTTTTAGACAATAAAATTGTCGATTCTCAGAAGATTTTTGAAAAGGTTATCAATTTAGATCCAGATAACCAAGAAGCTAATAAATATTTAGGTTTAATCTGTTTAAAATCTGAAAAGAAAAAGGATGCTTGGAAATTCATGAAAGTAGCTCTTGACTCTAATATGGAAGATCGTGAGTCATGGATTTTATTTATTCACTCATTATTTGTTGCTGAAAAATATGATGACGCCAAAAAAATAATTTTAATTGCTGAAAAGAATAATTTAAAAAGTGATCTTGTGCAAAAAATTAAGGTTGAAATTGAGCGTAAAGATATACAAATACTCTCGGATATTATTTCAAAAAAGAAAACAGATTTTGAAGAGAGTAATAAAAAGCCCAAAAATTTCAATAAATTTTTTTCAAAGAAAAATGATGAAAAACCACACAATTATGTCACCGGCAATCTTCATGATTTAATGAATTATAGAAAATATAATGAGTTATATGATTTGTCGAAAGTTTTAATAAAAGATTATCCTAATAATCCGCAAATATGGGAAATGAAAGGCTTATCCGAAATGCACCTCGAAAAGTATAAGGACTGCTTGAAAAGTTATCTCACAGTAGAGGATTTACTACCTCCTGATAATAAGGCAATTAAGATTAATATTGCCTCAGCATATTTAAAATTAGGTAGAAAAAAAGATGCAATTAAAGTGCTTGAAGATGTGCTAACTATTGATCCAAGTTTTAAATTAGCTGAAGATTTATTATACTCAATTGATAATAAAAATTAATATTATACATTTTATTGCCAATTAATTTTGCTTATATGGTGGGCGCGGCTGGGTTTGAACCAGCGACCCCTACGATGTCACCGTAGTGCTCTCCCGCTGAGCTACGCGCCCAAAAAAAAATACTTATAATTTATTATAAGTCTACAATCTGTTACTGTATATATAATGCAAAATATAATAAACGATAAAGCTAATTTTTTTACATTTCTAGAATCAAATAAAGAATTAGAAAGACCTCTAATTATATCTTCTCCACATTCAGGAACTTTACTAGATAGAAATCTATTAGCTAAAAGAAATAACGATATAAATAGTTTTGATTCAATGCAGGATATGTATGTTAATGAATTTTCAGCTGGTCTAGATAAATTTGGTTTTACAGTTTTGCAAAATAATATTTCAAGAGTTGTGATTGATTTAAATAGAAACATTAATGAAATCGATCCAAAAACAATAAAAAACTTACCTTCTGATGTTGAAATTAATTTATCTGATAAGGTAAAAGCTGGAATAGGGCTAATCGCAATGAAAGATGCGTCTGGAAATAAAATATATAATAAAAATTTAGATTGGTTGGAGGTGAAAAATAGAATAGATAATTACTATCTACCATGGCACAATGCTCTAAAAATTGCTGTTAATAATCTTTCACGAAAATTTAAAAAAGTTTTAATTATTGATATGCACTCTATGCCATCTGAGACAATTTATAATAATCAATTAGCTGATTTTGTTATAGGAAATAATTTTGGTAAGTCATCATCGGATACAACACAAAAAATATTGAGTAGTGTAATAAAATCTTATGGTTATAGTGTAGCAATTAATGATCCATATCCAGGTGGTTATATAACCAAAAATTACTCTTCAATTGATAAAAATATTCAATGTATTCAATTGGAGATTAAAAAAAGCCTTTATATGAATGAAAAAAAATTTACTAAAAACGAAAACTTTGAAGAGTTTTCATTTAATTTGAAACAAATAATATCAGAATTTTTTAATCAATTTGATTCAAAGATTGATATTGATTATGCAGCTGAGTAAATCATAAATTAAGTTTTTTGATTAATTTCGAAAAATTTATATTTTTATGAAGTCATCAAATATTTTCCAAAACTCAGACCTTAAAGAGTCTTTTTCCATTAATATTTCATGCTCACAATTTTCAATATTATAGATTTTGCAGTTTTGAAGATTTTTTGCCATTTCTTCTGTTTTCTTTGGGTTTACAACTCTATCGCATAGAGGATTAACAATACAAATCGGGGTTTTTATAAGCTTGTACCAATTTTTTTCTCTCATTTTAATAAGACTATTTTTTGTTGCATTAACCCATGCATTCGTTATCCCCCAAAGTCTAATTGAAGGTTTTTTTCTTACAAGTTTTTGAGTTCTTTTATATCTATTAAAATCACTAGTTAAATCATTTTTTTCAAATGGGGTTTCTTTACCCATATTAGGTTTTGAGAATAAAAAATATTTATCTTTTTTAGAAAAAAATTTTACAAAGTTACTAAGAAAAAAAAGAATTTTTTCATATTTAAAGCCTAACATAGGTGCAGATAGAATAATTAATTTAAAATTATCCTGATTATATTTTTGCGATAATAACAATAAATGACCACCCATAGAATGCCCTATGCCTATTAAAGGACCTGAGAATTCTTTATTGATTATATCTTTTAAAATATATGACAAGTCTCTGATATGAACTGTAAAATCTTCTATATATTGTTTTTTAGAGCTTTCAATCATACGATCAGACATGCCTTGGCCTCTCCAATCGAAACAAACAACATTGAAATGCCTATTCAATAAATCTTGTATACATTCATAATACTTTTCTATGAACTCATTATGACCTTGTTGCAATAAAACGGTACCAACAGCTTCATGGTCTGAATTATTTTGTTTCCAATATGCCAATCTTATCCTCTTATTATCTTGCATAGGGATGAAAATGAAATTTCCACCTTTTGGGGCTTTATAATTTTCTAGTTCAAGGTAAGGAGCTTCTTCAAATTTTTGCATTTTATTAATATTGAATATTTATTTTTATTAATTATCATAACAAATAAATGGGAACCTTCCAATGACTTGGGAAAAAGAAGTAAAAGATATCAAAAAAAGAGAAGAATTAAGCCTTAAACATGGAGGGGAAGAATCTGTCAAAATACATCATCAAAAAGGAAGAAAAACATTAAGGGAGCGTTTATCAATAATTCTTGATGATGGTTCTTTTCAAGAGATAGGAAAGATTGCTGGTGATGCTGAATATGATGAAAATGGAGAGTTAAAAGATTTTACACCAGCGAATTTTCTTCTTGGGTTTGGAAAAATTAATAAGAGATCAGTAATTATTGGTGGAGAGGATTTTACTATGAAGGGAGGCTCACCTAATCCATCTGGTTTAAGAAAA
>CEQN01142314.1_pt1 | contig 19417 bp, 9 predicted proteins | sample 427011 | NCBI WGS metagenome assembly CEQN01 (sample SAMEA2621277, study PRJEB7988) | marine metagenome | biome: marine biome (ENVO:00000447); feature: deep chlorophyll maximum layer (ENVO:xxxxxxxx); material: "saline water (ENVO:00002010), including plankton (ENVO:xxxxxxxx)" | depth 120 m
AGAAACAAGACGTTTAAAAACTGCAGTAGCTGTAAGGGTGGCCGCAACAGACACAGTTGCTGTGCTCACGGCAGTGACCAGAATTTCTTGACTAGGGACTGGTACCTCTTTATCAATAAGAGGCACCGTCACATAGTCCATCTCTGGTGCTTTAGGTGTATTGGTTTTAGGTGTATTTGGTTGTTTGCCTTCTAACGGTTTCCCTTTGACTCCAGGAGGCGCTCTAAGGGCGCTAGGAGGCACCACAATGGGCTTGTAACTAGGTACATGAGCATCTGGTACCTCCAGTATCGGAACCGGCAATGCAAGCGGTTCTGGAAGGGCCATATAAGGAAGCGCAGGTGGCTCCCCTAAATCCATTAGAGCTTAGGTGCAGGGAACAAACCGTTACGGATAAATTCCACGGCTTTGTCATCAACTTCATTATCCGTGGACTCAGCCAGTTTGGTGAGCATGTCAACGATAAGAAGTTTCACTTTGTCAGAGTTCAGAAAGCTGAACAGAATTGGACGGATAAGGGTGATCATAAATTTTAAAGGGTAAGGGTTTGTTGTGCTAATCCCAACAGAATCCGCTGTGCTTCAACTGGATCCTCAGGAAGTGGCATAGGTGTTGCAGATTCCATCGGTGCAACTGAAGGCATGGTGTAGAGCGATGGGTCGTCATCTACAACTTGTTGGCCTTCTTTTAGTGCAATATCAGACGGTGAATCAGCAACCACGCGGTTGACATAAACACCAGTTTCTATTTCAATAATTACATAAGGATGAGACATATTTTTTACCAAGAATAAACTATGCAATAACCGTTTCCGCCAGTACCGCCGTTTCCGCCAGTGCCGCTGGCTTGGATAACGCTGCCACCGCCGCCACCGCCAGCGGCTATACCTCCATTGCCACCGTTGGAAGCTGTGCCAGCAGTGTTGCGCCCAGCCCCACCGTTAGCACTTTGGAATTTGTTGCTTCCATTTGAGCCGGAATTGGCATTAACAGCTCCAGCATTTAAACCGTAATAGTTATAGACTGAGCTATTGCCAGTCGAATGCAACTCAGCAAACATGCCTTGAGCTCCCAGGCCAGCGTCTACGTTGGTTCCATTTGCGTAATCGACAAGACCCCCACCGTTACCCCCAGGACAGGGTAGATCAGCGTTAGCTGTGGCATTACCTTCGTAAGAAGGGCCTGTCGTTGTTGGGTAAATAAATTCAAGCCAATTTGCAAAAGCTTGCCCCGGAATCCTGTAGGTACTACTAAGTGCGCCGGGGTAGTTATAGGCAGTTTGTATGCTTGAGCCTGTAACTCGATATTTGTCTGGTATAAGCACTGCAGCGGGTCCACCTATCCCACCTTTTGCAACAAGTGTGCCAAAAGAGCTGTCACCGCCGGCTGAGCCGTGGTTGTAAGTCGTGGTGCTGTTTGTGCCATTTCCACCGCTACCGCCGGCGCCAATAGTGACGGAAACAGTGGAGCCAAGACTACTAGCCTCAAATCTGTATTTAATAAAACTCCCACCGCTGCCACCACCAGAGCGCCCGAAAACAGGACCGGAAAAACTGCCTGTGATTGACCCATTAGTCGTGCCACCGCCACCGCCGCCACCGCCGGCTCCGAACACGTAGACTTCAACGATTGTGCAGCCAGATGGCTTAGTCCAAGTGCCGCTGCTTGTGAACTCTTGAACGTCAGCAGCACCGCCACCACTACTTGGGGTGTTGGTGAAATTGTTGTAATCTAGATAATAAGAACCTTGCTGACCGTCAAGTTTATCTGCATCAAGATTACTACCAGCACCATCATTACCTTCGTGCCAGATCTTGTTGCTGCCAGCAAAAAGATCGCCATTAGCTTTAGCGGCGAAAACCAACTTGTCGTAGGTGCTATCTGTATTCCAGTTGCCGCTACCTGAAACAACCGAGAAGCTGTCAGCTGCATCGTTATCTCTCAAGCCAATGACAAGGTGTGCGGACGGTGTAGGTTGTATCAGTGAGCCGAAAGTGCTTCCACTAACAAGACCGGTGATATCAGTGTTTGAGGAACTGTAATTTGTATGAACGGTGTCCTTAATGGTCAAAGCACCAGAAGCAGAATCATCTGCATTGGACCTTAAAAACGCAGTGCTGTCGAGACCGTCCAAAGTGGTAGCATCTCCACCGTCTGCTGAGGTGATATAACCAGCACCATTGGCGAGCTGGGTGTTGTTAGTTGGAATTGTAGGTTTGTTGAGGATTAAAGCATCCCCTGAAGTCGCATTCCAATCTGCTTGAACGTTTACTTCTGCACCACTGGCAATACCATCTAGCTTAGATTTATCACTGCTAGACATTGTTCCAGCTGCTGATGTTGTAGCAGCGGAAATAGAAATAGCAGGTGTAGATGTGCCGTTAGTAACGCTGATAGGGCTGGTACCAGAAACATTGGTAACAGTTCCACCACCACTATTACTAATCTGTGTGTCTACATATCCTTTAGTTGCAGCATCACCAGTAGCACTAGGTGTACCAAGACCAGTCACCTTATTACTTCCCATTGCAATGTCACCATTCATGGTGCCACCTGCAAGCGGCAGTTTGGTGGCATCAGCAGTGATAAAACCTGAGTCGTTGGTTAAATCACTCGTAGCAGACGGGATTGTTGGTTTGTTGCTTAGGTCGGTGTACGAGCCAGAAAAGTTTGAAGTACCAGTACCAGCACCAATCAGTGTCCGAACTTCAGCAGCAGTGATGCCTGTAGCAAGAACCGGCGTGCCACTGTTGTCCTCAATTGCCGGGTTACCTCCGGCTTGTGCAGCTGTAATGTAACCAGCTCCGTTAGTTAGCTGATTATTGTTAGTTGGAATGGTCGGTTGATTGCTTAGGTCGGTGTACGAACCAGTTGTTGCAACAGTGCTGAGGTCGGCAGGCTGCACTGCGCTATCGGCCTTTGTGCCTTGTGCGGCAGTAGCAAAGTCACTAGTTGCAGATGTAGCAGCAGTGCCTAGTCCAAGAGTGGTACGAGCAGTAGCAGCGTCTGCATCATCAATCAGAGTCCCACCAAACGTACTTACAGAAGATGCATCAAGCTTGGCAGCAAGACTGGTAGTTACTGTTGTAGCGAAGTTTGCGTCATCATTTAGAGCTGCTGCTAACTCATCAAGAGTATCAAGAGTCGCAGGCGCAGAGTTGACTACACCTGCTACTTGATCATCAACATATTGTTTAACTGACTGTTGTGTAGGGATTTTTGTGTCTGAATTAGAAGACATATTGTCTTCATCAACAATCAGGTCTACTGAATCCCAGGTACTTCCATTGTATTGCAATAATTCTCCGTTAGCCCAACCACCTGAAGGAGCTTGGACTACGTTTGAATTATTAGGAATGTTTGAAGCATCCCATTTCTCACCATCCCAGGTGTAGGTGGCCCCACCTGTAAAAGATTTGGTAGAGCCATTGTTCATTACCCACAATGTGCCGTTGTAGGTATACGTGTAACTATTTGCGGTTGCAGTATCACCAGAGCTAGGTGATCCTGGCCAAGAGTTTTGTGAAACACCTTCCGCAACAGTGTATTTACTAGTTGGAAAATCGATTGCCATAGTTATTCTTTAATGATTGCCATAAGTGCTACGTTGCGGGGACGGGTTTCAGGACCACCAGCGGCTCCCGTCGAGTAATCAACTCCATAACCGCTACCAAATGCCATGTTGTTTCCACTTCCGCCACTTGCGTGGAATACAGAGTGTGCGTGTGATTGGATTGACTCGGTCTGAGCAGAACCCATACCACGGCCTGAATCAACACCTCTACCATCATCCCAACCACGGATGAACTCACCACGTAAATCAGGGACATTAAAGTTTCCACTGCCACCACCGTACATAATGCCAATGGCGTTATACAGAGCAGCTTTTGCAGTAGTTGAATAAGAAGCACCATCACATTTGAGCCAACCTGCCGGAACAGTATTACCTGCAAACCACTGAATAGAACCCGTAGGCACACCAGAGTTTGTAGCACTTACAGAAATAGTGGTTTCGTTAGCAGTGCTGTTATCAAGTGTAATACCAGTACCAGCTTTAAGTTCTACAGCAGTGCTGCCACCATCAGAATCAGTAGATTGAATCCTGAAGGCACCAGAGTTATTCGTTCCAGCAAGACTGTAAGTTGTTTCTGAATCCCAATAAAGTTTACCGCTACCATCAACAGTCATGTACTGACCAGCGCTGCCATTAGTGTTTGGCAGTTCTAGTTCATAACTTGAAAAATAACCATGCGGTGGGCTCTTAATCGTGATTCCGTGTGAGCCCTGCTCACAATTTAGTCTGATAGCACCAGGGTTGTTACCACCAGTGGTGTTACCTTGGATCTCAACAACACCCGAACCGTGTGCTTCAAAGACGATGTTTTTGTTACCTGAAACAGTCGTAATCGATCTGTCATTCACGTCTAGGTTTGCACCCAGTTGAGGACTTAAATCAGCAGCAAGAGATTCAAGGTAAGTACTAGTTGCAGATCCATCACCATTAAGGCGAGGTATACGTGAAGCAGTAAACGTACCAGTTGTAATCTTGGCTGCGTTTAGGTTTGGTATTTTTGCAACATCAATTACAGGTAACTCTGAATTTGTCAGAGTAGGGATTCGAGCAATGTCGAACGTACCAGTGGTAATCTTAGCTGCATCCAGGTTTGGAATACGCGCTACATCAAACGTACCGCTTGTGACCTTAGTAGCAGCAAGGCTTGGAATCCTTGCATCAGTAAAGGTTCCACTTGTTATATCTGATGCATCAAGTGCGATTGGAATATTCTGTGCACCTGTGATACGACCATAAGTGTCGATACTGACTTCTACTGAATGCGTTGAGTTGCCATATGTACCAGCAGTAACAGCTGTATTAGCAAGTGCCAACGTACCGGAAGTGGTGATGGTTCCACCTATTAGACCAGTACCAGCCGTAACGCTAGTTACAGTGCCTTGTCCTGTTCCAGCTTGCTGTGGTGCAAAGTGGACCCACTGGGAAGAAGTGCCATCGTTGTAATAGATGTAGGACTCACCAGTAGTGGTATCCCAGTACAAGTCACCAGCGTTTAAGCCTGTAGTAGGTGCGCTTGCAGCAATGAAAACCTGTGCATTGCTATTGGTAGGTGACGAGATAGTAAATTCACCATCATTAGCAACATTAATTTGACTTCCTGTTCCTGCAACTACTTTGACTTGATCAACAGTACTGTTAACTGTATCAGTCAGTTTTAAAATGGCATCATTGCCATCTGCTTCAACAGTATATGTATAAGAAGGATTTGCTTGACCAGCTGTGGCTGCAGTAACTCGACCCTTATCATCGAAAGTAATAGACGCAGGGTTTGCAACAGTAGCTGCAGTTACTTTGTCTGGCAGTCTAGCATCTGCAAGTGTCCCACTAATTAACTTAGAGGTATCTAATCCAGGGATTCTTGCTGCATCAAAGGTGCCAGTTGCAATCTTAGATGCATCCAGAGATGCTACTCGTGCAGCATCTAATGTTCCAGTTGTGATGTTATCAGCATTTGTCGTGTCAACTAAGACTGAATCTGGTAAATTAGTCCCTTTGTATTTAATGACATTACCGTCTGTGTCTACTTCTAATGGGCCAACCTTGAATTTACCGTTGTGGTCCGTACTAGAAACATAGACCTTACCGTTGTTCAGGTCTTTAACTTGATTAGCTTCAACTGCTTGACCACCTTTATCTGGAAGTGCCAGATAGTTTGTTCCAGATCCAGCAAACTCGAATACATGTCCACCTGTCGTAATGATTGACCGCAGGTAGAACTTCAAAGTTGTAGACGCATTAACAGCCTTTGTTAAAGCCCTTGCAAGTGTAATTGTCTTAGAAGTACCACTAGTAACCGTTACTGAATCGATTGGGAACAGTTCAGTTGTGGTATCGGCATAGGTAACCTCAACCAACATATGGTCGTTAGGGTCAGGGTTAGCTACTCCCCTAAATGCCATACTGGACTGACCAACTTCAACTTGTGTATCACCAGCGCTATAAGCTACCGCTGCAGTATTGGCTTGGAAAATCTCTGCGGATTTACCATCAGCAATTAGACCATACCTACCAAAGTCAGTAACACAATTACTCATGTTGATCATGCCACCATTCAACGCCTTAGCGTGGTAGTGACAGAACGTACCAAACGTGCTCACAAGCTGTGCGTAACCACCGTTGGTTACAAGACAACCAGGACCATCTAAAGTAATAAAGGTAAATGAATCAGTGACAATCGAACGGATTGGACTTGTACTAGCAGGTACACTACCGTCAACAACCATACCGCCGCCTGTAGGTGCAGATGTCTCGTCACCAGCAAAACCAGGCTGAGCGGCATTTAAGTTTGGATCAAAGGATGTGTTGTCAATTGCAGAGTCAGCAAACGCCGTAACGTTTTGGATAAACGGACTCTTAAAGAAGTTAATTGCATTGCCGTCCCCGTCGTTATCTGACAGAGCAACGTACCATCCCTGTGTAGCAGAAATACCATACGTTGAATCAGGATCAAGCGAGTTACCACCACGTGCTCCACTTGCTTTGATACCAGCCCAAGTCATGTTGGCCAGGTATGAACCTGTGCCAGTTTTCCACATAGTATTGGTTTCAGTAGCCGGAGTTGGGTGTACAAAGACACTCCGCTGGGATAGACCAACAACCGAAACATTCTTTTTAGAACCAAGATCAATTGGGCAAATTTCCTGATAAACACCAGGCTGCACAAAGACCATATCACCATCACTAGCGCTAGCTACAGCAGCTTTGATAGTCTGCATTGGGGCAATAACGCGGTGACCATCGTTACTGTCATCACCGTTAGCAGCATCAACCCAGATTAGTCTTGGCTGGGTAGTAAATGTACCTCCACTTGCGATTCCAATCCAACCAGTACCGTTCCAAACAGCTAAGTATTTGTCGTTTGCATCGTCAAACCAGAATTGTCCGATTTGATGGTCATTACCTGCAGGTGCGCCGCTTTGTACATAGTTATCATGACGTGCAATGATTGCAGCCATGGTTGGTACTTTGGTGTCATCGTTGACATAAGCAGACGGGATTGTTCCGTCATCAGCATCTTGCTCTGCTTTGGTTACGATGTCTGCATCTTTGATCTTAGAAAAATCAACAGAGTTATCATGTAGACCAATAGTGATCTGACCTGTACCAGGCAGATTATCTGTAACTTTAATGCCATCTGCTTCATGAATGTCATTAGTTAGCAGTGCATCATTTTTGTCGTCAATGAATTTATTGACAGCACTTGTGGTTGCGACAGTCAGGTCATCGTTAGGCCATTTTGTAGCTGGAGGTTCAGAGTCATACTCAGCGCCAGTACGCGTTTCTGCTTTTACATCAAAGAAGAATTTCCGTACCCAGCCGTGGCTAGCTGCATCATCGGCATCAGCAGCGTTTGGATCAGTAGATGATGTGTATTCATCCTTTAGGTTGGTAATTGAGTTACCACCCATGTTGATGTCGTCTGGCATTACTGCGCCAAACAGAGGAACTTTATCCTCTGCCGCCATCAAACATTGTTCAAAGTTTTTGTTTAAGTCTTGCGCTCGTACAGAACCCGAAGGGTAGAATTGGTTTCTTGCGGCATCGTCTTTGGTATCACGGTAAATAACATACTTATCCCCGTCAGTAACGGCATAGGTAGAAGAAAAAGTAATTTGCGACCCACTGATTGTGTAGTCAGCAGGTGTGTTCAGGTTCAGTGAAGTACCGTCTACTTTTACTTTCAGATCTTCCTCGTCGTTAACCTCAATACCACTAAAGGTGTACGTTTTACCGCCACCCGCAATCGTAATAGTGTCGAAAAGTGCCATTGGTTATTTGTTTTGGATAATCCCGTATTGGTTTAACTGGATGTTTTGATCACGCTCAATTTCTTGAGTGCGTATATCATCTAGACTTGAGATGGATTCTTCAGCGATTTCTTTTGCTTCACGCAAAGCCTTATCAATGCGGCTATAGATGGCGCCAAACTCTTCAATAATTACATCGTCGTTTCCTCTAAACTCACGACGTGCTTTTCTAAGTTTGCCGATAAAATCCATAGCATCAGCGTCTTTTTTAATCTTCTGAAGTTCTTTTCTAAATTCGCCTTGAGATCCGATAAGACTAAACAACTCTGCGCGTTGTGTATTGTCTAGCGTGATGCCACCTTTGCTTTTGGCAAACGTAGGACGAGCATCATATTCAATGTCAATCAAGAACTGGCGCAGCTCAGACGGTGCTTCTTTTACCTTTACGGGAAAAGATGCTTGTACAAGGCGTTCCCAGAAACCTTCAACATAGTTGACTACAGTACCATCAACCCAATCAGTAAGAGCAGGTAAAGCGCCTTTTGGATCGACCTTATCCAAATACTTGTTCCGATTACGTAGCTGATGACCAAACTCTTCATCCATCACTTTGAGCTCTGGATACATGACTCGACCAATCTCATTACGCAAGCCAGAAATGGGAGCAAAACCACTAGCTGTCGTTGCAGCCCATCGTTGCCAAGAGGCCGGGTTGCCGCTCAACACATCCATCAATGGTTGCAAACCTTGCAAGGTGCTTCGGTTAAACACACTGGCACCAAGAATGAAGCCCATCTTGCGTTGGAAATCTTCAAAAGCATGTACACTGAGAAGATCAAAGTTATCTAATACATCAACAGTTGCAGCAAGCCAATCAGCCAAAGGGCCGAGCTCACCATAGCTGTAGTACTTACCATCTAAACCTTTAATTGATTTAGGCGCCCAACCCATCTCTCTACGGAGTGTCTGGCGTTCTTTGTCGTAATGACCATTGCCAGTAATCCTGTCGTTCATGAACAAACCAACAGCACCAGCAACAGCAATTTGTCCTAAGGCAACACGACCTTTAATCTCAGCCTGTAGAGTCTTGAACCTTTGCAGTGCAAACTCATCGTTAGGGATATTGCGTGATTCAAGAATCTGTTGTATTTCACCAGTCGAATGAACCTTACCCGGTGGTCCTACAATCCTGTTGTAGTCACCAACAAACGTAGATGTGAGGCTTCTATTCCAAAATGCACTGAGAATATTTGCAGGAGTCCTGTTAAACAACAGCCAAGGCTTCAGTGCAGGCAGGTGTGTAGTAATACCACTAATACCATCAGCAAGCTTGTTATCCAAGCTCATGGTTGATTCACGTGACATGTAATCAACAGAGCCATCAACGATAAAACCATCCTTGTCAAACATGGATGCGTAGTAATCATCAGCGGCTTTTCTATATGCTTTGCCGTTGATCTTTTCACCAGACTTCAGCATCTTGTCGTATGCCATGCCAAGTGCTTCACCGTTAGCCATAACAGCACGGTTAAAGCCATCAAGTGCACTCAATGCATTGGTACCCCAACGCAAAAATGGATGGTTCTGTAGGTCAAATAATGCTTCACTGTAGTCAAGCATGATGGACGGACCCATCTCATCATTTTGTGCATAGGCATCAGCAGACATGCGTAATACAGCCATCTCATCCGCTTGCCGTGTAGCGATGTCATCTCGCACCATGTAAGGCACACTGTTGGGATCACGTGATGCTTTTGCAAACACCATTCCCATGTGACTAAAACCTTTTTGCAAGGTGTCAGACAATGCTGAGAACTGATACCAACCACGTCGGACAGTGTTCCAATCACGACTTGCCATACCACCAATCATCACAGCTGCAGGCTTTTCAAGCAGCAAAGCTATGTTTGCAGCGCCTGCTTTTGCCGGTGTCGCAATAGAGCTGAGCAGTGAGTTGTAAAGGTTGCCATAAGCACCTTTCAGTACTTCAGACTGGATCTCAGGACTACCATCAATAAAACCTTTTTCAATTGTTCCTAGCTTGTTTTGTGTCCACAAGCTAAGTTTGTACATCGAGTCAACATTGCCATCAGTAAGCTCATTGACATACATCAGCGGCTTTAGGAACTCTGGCCGTGACTGACGGATGTTCTGCAAGGTATCCCTGTATCGGCGTGCATTTTCAACACTCGAAGCCAGAGCATCTTGGACTTTATCGGTGATAGTTTGTGCAGCTTCATTAGCATCCTTCTTCAACATGTTGCGGATCTTCTTCCACATGTTCATGTTGCGTAGGTTGTCACTACCAAGCTTGCGAGCTAATCCAGTTTCTGCAGTCAGATACGTAATACGATCAATGATCTGTTCTTGTGCACGTTCAACAGCAGCAGTACCGTCAACAAGACGCATACCTTCTGCCATATCACTAGCTTGTCCAGCAAGAGAGTGAACCAAATAAGACTGTGCTTTTAGAGTATCAAGGTTGAAATAATCATCCTTGTACATCTTCAGTGCTTTCATAACGCCTTGGAAGCCAGCTCGATCAAGGACCTGCAAACCTTCCATGACGTTCTTGTTCTCTTCCAGGATTGCTTTCATCTGCTGCACGGTGACACGGGGGTCAAACAAAACAGCAGCAAGTGCATCACCAGCCTCAGCAATCTCTTTGCTAGTAGATAGGTTGTTTGCAGAGTCTCTGTAAGAGTACTTACCACCAGCAGCCAAGGATTCTTTGATCTGTTTGATAAAAGTCCGTTGAGTAATGCTGTCAGCTTCTAAGCCATGCTTGAGTGCACCTTCAGTGATAATGCTACCCATACGACCGTAAACAGTGTTCTTGTTCTTGTAGATCCTGGCGGCATCTACAGCAGCACCATGGACACCATTTGGATCAACCGATCGAACACCTTGTTCTGTTGCTTCAAAATATTCTGGATTAACGCCAAGCATCGGTTTATCCAAGCTGGCATCCGTGGAGCTGTTGTATTTGCCTAGGTCAGTAAGAGCATCCATACGTGCCTTAACTGAGGTTTCAACAGAATCCTTTGCAGCACCCATAACATCAACGACCTTTTCATTGTCAGTCGCTGCAGTTGGGTCTTTCCAGTAAGCAGTAGCAGTTTCATTTTCAGGCAAGAACTTGCCACGGATAGACATATTGCCCTTAATGCCACGTGCAATCCGTGCAGCACCAAGCAGCAGGTCAGTAAATGGACCAAGTGCTACGCCTTCTTTGACGCTCTTATCACGCTTTACATCAGGGTGATCATCGTCAAGTACAGCAATATCATCAGGGATCCAATGGAAAAGCTCTGGCAAGTATTTCTTCATTGCGCCTGTAGCATTCAGACCCTCTTTAGAAGTGCTGCTGGTGTAATCAACTGCGGCTCCAACACCTGCCTCCAGTCCCATAACAGAGAACAGTTTGACAAGCGGATCTTTAGCAATATTCCAAGTACCTAGCTTGGGGATCTTGATAGCAGCATTAACCTTTGCGTTGGCAAGCTGACCACCTTTGATACCAAGACGTGACAGGAAAAAGGTGGGGATAACAACAGAAGAGATCTCACGGAAACCCTGTGCAATATCATTTTTAAACTTAGGAAGTTTAGGGATATTGGCAGGAGTCAGGTTGAAAGCATCAATAGCAAAGTCAACAGTGCCAGCAGCTGGGGCTTGGCCAAACTCACTAGCGGTGTCAATAAACTCAAGAACATTCTCTCCAATATCACCAAGGGTATCGGTGTACTGTTTGAGACCGTCGTTGGTTTTCTTTTCTTCTTTTTGTTCTACCTCTTGAATCTCCTGCTCTGCATCCATAGCCGTGGCTGATGGACCGGCGGCAGCTTCATCAAGCTTTTGCTGCTTCTCTTCTACTTTTGCTTGTGAGTCAGACAGTAGTGCAGCATTATCCTCAAGAGCTTCATTGGAAAATGAACCCTCTCGGGATTGTGTTAACGCCTCGTAAGGGTTGATTTGTTCCATAGAAGTAGGTTATAAAGTTCCAAACTGTTCTTCAGCCAATGCGTTATTAAAGAACCGTTCTAGTTGCTTGTATTTTTTAACAGGCTGACCGTAACGGCTTTTACCATTAAGCATTGGGAAGCTTGCCCATTCAGGTGCAAGTTTGGCTGCCAGCTCAGGAGAGATACCAGTATTAGCAGATACACCACGACGACGCATCAGCTCAAGAGCAGCCCGGTCTTGACGTTCGGGTGACATAGAACCACCTCCAACACTTTGCCAAGTCTTAGGCATGAATTGATAAGCACCATAAGCAGCGCTGCTATAGCCACCTGCACGGATTACCCGATCAGGGTGTCCATCTCCAGGTTCAGAGTAACTTCCACCAAAGTGTGTACCGTAGCCTTTATCGTGGTGTGTACCTTCTGCATATCTGATAGTACGTAGCCATGCACGTTGCAAAGGAGACAAACCTTGTGCAGCTGTAGGTACATATGCAGAGTCAGCAGTGCTGGACATTTTACGAATGCCATTCTGAGCTTGCAAACGTTTGATTTGCCTGCCAGTGGGTTCGCTATTCAAGATCCTGTTAGTGCCAGGTACAAGTGCACGTGGCTCAGGAAACTCAACCTCAAGTCCATAAGCATCAGCAGCACGTTTCAGAACATGGAAACGGTTTTCATCCATAATGGATGCGGCGTAACGCATACGTGCATCATTGATGTGACCAGTTTCAGAAAAGTTTTTGAGGGTCTCTGCTACCTCTTCTTTTGTCCCAAACGTACCAGGCATACCTAATGCAGCTCTTTTGTGTTCATTCAACATCCGCTGGGTATCAGCAAGAATGTGACCTGCAAGTGCAGTCTTTGCTTTAGTAGTACTGTTAGTACCGATTAGTGGGAAGCGGTCTTCTTGCGCTGTTTTCTGTTTGTATAAACCTTTACCGTCTTTAATATCACTAGCAACATCAAAGGCTGCAACTTGTGCTGCCTCTGGTGGCGACATAGTAGTTAAGTTCAACTCGTATCTCCTATCAAAATCACGGCGTGCGTATTGACGCACTGCCTCGTATTCGACAGTCCCCTGGTCATTTACACCAAGGTTAAAAATCTTTTTAAGCTCACCATCAAGACCTTTGGCAAAATCGTTGTAGACAGTGCCTCTCTTTTTAGATTCAGCCTTAATTGCTTCAGGCATAAACTGTTGTTGAATCTTGTAGTCAGGTATTGACTCAACAAGTTGGGTAGTGATATACCCACCAAGAACAGCTTTCTCCAACATGTCAACAGCAGTTGACCGTTGCACATCATCGAAAGAGTTACCCTCTCGATAGTTGTCAAGGAACGGGAAGCTCTTACCATTGCGACGTTCTTCATCGCCATAGCGATCTGCCAATTCGTCTTCAGTAAGACGGCGGCCTAATGCTTCTTCTTCTGCAATTACTTCATCACCAATCTCTTTGTCCCGCTGCTTCAGACGGAGCTTCTCTTCACGGAATACAAGCTCACCTTCCTCCAGGAAATGTTTTTGTTCGTACTCAAGCAGTGCTTTGAGTTTCCCAGGGAAACGTGTGGAATAGGATTGCTTACCGTCAGTAGCATTGTCGAATAAATCAATAATGTCTTGACTCTTGAGTTGATCAGAGTCAATACCAGCTTTAAGCTTGGAAGTAATAAACTTCCAGGCACCAGCAAGACCTAGATAAGTCTCTACATTTTTAGAGTCATCTAGTTCGGTAGATAAGCGAATGACAGCATCATCTAGACCTAGCTGTCCAAGCATCACTAAGTTGACAACATCCTGTTTCTCTTTAAATGAAACACTTTTATTATGAAGGGTGGTATGTGCTTTCGTTAGTTTGGTGCGTGCCTCATCGACATACTTGTCAATGTGAGCAGCACGGAAAGATGGGTTGAGATCACCAAAGCCAGCAATACTGCTCTGAATGACTTCCTCTAATACCCCTGCATACTCAGCAGGTGTAGTCATAGGATTAACAAGAGGATTACCATCCTCATCAACAAGGCTTTGAAGGCGACTCTTGATTTTGGATGGCAGTTGTTTACCTACCAGTTCAAGAGTTGCGGTCAATTGAGCGTTACCTCTATGACCACCCCTACCTTTAATATTATTGATAATGCCGTAGTTATAACCTTTGGAAGCAAGCTTTGCAGCTTGGATGTCATTTAAACCTTGAGCCTTAGCAGCTTCAAACTCTTTTTCAAACTGCTCAGCTGCTAGCTGCATCTGCTTGCCAGCATCTTGAGATGCCTGCGCACGACCAATAGCCTTTTCGTTTTCAACGTAAGCAGTAGCACCTTGCTCTACAAGACCAGCAATAGTCCCAGAGAACTCTTTCAGTTCAGCAAGCTCCATGGCAGATTCCATCTGCTCACGTTGTTGCTTAGCTGCCTGCATCTGTTCTTGATAGGCTTGTACTTGGTCGTACTCACGCTTGATATTCTGTTGTTCTACCTGTGCGTTTTGCCGTAGCTGTCGGGTCGTATCAGGAGCCTGTGATGGACGAAACCCTTGGGCTTGTACCGACCCCTGATAAGGAACCCTGAATTGGAAACTCATTAGTTTTAGTTATTAAATTAAGCAAAGCTTCTGAAGCCGCGTTGAAGATTAGCTCCAAAGGATTTGTCCAAAGGATCAGCGTCAGGTGCAAACTTGGCTCCAAACTTGACTCCTGCCATGAGTGAATTAAAACCAGAAATAAACTGGTTAGGACGTTGAGCGCCTTGGAAAGTGCCAGACCTAAACGCACCCATGGTTTGTAGCTCAGGGGGTACAGCTACTTGTGCATAGGCTTGCTCGTTGGCAATGTTGTATTCACGAGCAACTTGTTCGAGAGCACGTACAAGACCAAACTCAGCGCCAATGAGATTCTGTTGCTGGATTGCTTGCTGCCTTCCATACTCGCCTTCACCTTCAATAGCCTCAGCTCGAAGAGCAGATGCACTAGTGGAACCACTAGCTGCTACTCGACCGGTAGCTTGAACACGGTTTTGCTCCATCGCTTGTGATTGGAACATCGCGTCAGCCAGCTGGTCGTTGAACTGCAATTGTGCAGAAGTAGATGCGTAGTCAAATGCGTCTTTATTCCATTCAAGTTGTTTGTTGTATTGGCGCAGTGACTCATCCCAGATCTTCAGGGTGTAAGCATTTGCCTTGTCTACTTGCCGTTTAGCAAGCATGTACTCCTCAAGCCGTTGTTGCTCTTGGATCTTGAATTGCTTACGTGCAGCACCGCGCTGTCGTGAATATGCGTCTTCTTTTTGATACCACGACCATCCAGCCCCAAGGGCTGTCATACCAAGTGCTGTTAACATTAGACTCTCTTGTAAAATTTACTTGTTGCTCTACCTTCCCAGGTAATAGACAAAAGATTGACAGGCAACGGTGAGTCACCAATAGCCGTAATTGTCACGTTCTTATTACGCTGGTATACGGGTACAGTCTTTGTATCTGCAAGGGATACGTTGAGAGCATTATATGTATAGTCACCAATATCAGTATTCACCTTTGTGTAGGTATTAGGTGAAACGCCTTTGATGTCGATTTTGTAGGAGACAGGACCACTAGGACCAGTCAATACCCTGAGTTGTTTTAAAATAAGATCACTGTCGTAGTCAGTCTGTGGGCTTTCAGCATCACCACTTTGTAGGAAGATAGTAGGTAGCTCTACCTCCATGGTGTACTTAAATCCAAAAATGATGTCACGACCACGTAAGTCACCATCAATCTCCCACTTAGCATTACCTGTTTGAGCATCAGAACTTACAGTGCCTAGACTCCGAATGCTGACTGCTGCTGCTTCAGTGCTATCAGCATAGAAGAATGCAGACTCTCCATTCAGTTTTACTTGGTTACTTGTATCTAGTAGTACAGCATATGTGCTCTTGGCAAATGAAGCTGGATAGGGAAGACAGAAAGTTGTCTTACCAGCGTTGTAATAACTGACAGGATTAAGTGTCCACAAGTCCAGGCATGGGTCAAAGCTAAAATCATCAACCTTTAAGTAGCCAGCCTTACTGGCTTGACTTAAGTTATAACTAACTGCATAAGTTCTACCAGTATTATCATAGACAACAGCAAATAAATCACGATCATCAAAGAACAAGTGAATCAGCTTGCCAGGCAGGCTCCACTGATACCAGGCTGTTGCTAGTTCCTTCTCACCAACACGTAAGAATCGATATTGATACAAGGTCTCAGTACCAGTCTCTCCAAAGCAAAGGATGCTCTTAGGAGGAGAGGTGGCGACCTTATCAATGGTGGCAGGCAACAACTCAGGCACAATCTGAGTATGTTCAAATGTGTTGGGAGCTGAGTTACTACTTAGACCAACAAGCTCAAAGGAACTCAAGAAATTATTATTCTTGGAAAAGAACACCGTAGATGTTCCCATGGACTTAGCTTCAAGCTTGGTGTCGATAGCGAACTGACTGATGGTATTAATTTGGGCAGTCTTAGGGCTCAGGATGTCGTTGTTTGTAGTCAACAAAAACTGTTCATTAGTGCCAAACAGGATTACACCAACAGACGTTTGTGATACATATGAAAGGTCAACTGGTCTAGTAGACACAGCTGTCACGTCAACAGGATCGTCGTCACCAACAGCTAGAGCTGACTTAGCAAAGAAGTCGTAGAGCTTGTTAGCCCTACTCATCTGAACGTTAGAGCCAGTCAAGAAGCAAAGCCGGTTCCTGTAAAAGAACATTCCATTCATGTTCCGTCCTACAAATGCAGGATCAGGGTTAGTTGTTTTGTCTCCTACTCGTCTGTCTTCCCAGCCAGATCCACCAGTAGCTGAAAGCACTGGTTTCAATTCAAAGTGACCGTAAGTACCGTTCCTTACTAATAGGTGTGGAAGTGTTTTCTCATCTAGTTCAAATTCAATACCAGGAGCTACACACTCAGTCCAACTACCTTCACCAGAAGTACCATCAGCAGTGTTGTCATCGATGTAGTACTGGACATACATGTCATCAATGTCAATGTTCTCAACATTAACAACCTTAATTTTTTTGCCGTGAAATCCACTCTGCGGCAAGCGGCTTACATTACTGACTTCATTGTGTGTTGCAATGATGTAGTCAAGACCTTCGCCTTGAACCTCAATGTCAGTGATTTCATGGTTGGCTGCAGGTTGAAAAAGAAATACATTGTTGTACCTTTCAATCGTGTAGTTAGCAGTCTGAGCGCCGTGACCTGTGTTAGCAGTTGACGTTACTTTGCTGTAGAAATCATCTACACCCACAGTGGAGCTAAAAGTGACTCCTGCAGCAGGAAACTGTCCAGTTGCATTAGTGCTTGTATTTTTCCACTTAACAGTAATAGTGTAAGGCTTTGATGTGACAAAGGTACGTAGATCTACAAGCCATGCATCCTGCAAACCACTTGGCGAAAGATTGCTTGTGTAACTGACAACTTTCTCTTTGTTGAGAATGTAAGTTACATCATTGTCAGTAAGGAACTCTAGATTTTTTGTATCTGCTGCTCCCAGGTAATTATCAGCAAACAGAGTGCCAATTGTTGTAGAGTTATATGCTGCAAGGGTTTGAAGGTAGGTGTAGTAATGGGAAGCAACTTCCTGCCGTTTATATCGCGGACCTTTGAGAGTATCAATAAATACGTCGGGTGTGGATGGTGTACCTGATCCTGCCGTCAGCACCACTACCTCATAGAGCTTGTAACCAATGCTGGCAATATTAGGTTGATCAGCAGTACGTTCGTTCCCTAAACTGAATCCAGTCGGTGCAGCTGTAGTAACCGTACCGTTATTAAACCAGTAAGTAGTCCCGTCTTGTTGATTTACAGCAGCACCCCACTTCAACCAAGAATGGATGTTACCAAAGTCAAATGTAGAGCTTAGTTCATACTTGCTTTCCTCAACGTTTTGAGCTGTGTTACTTGTCTGAGCGTATGTCTGTAGGTTCGCTTTGTATGAGTCAATTACAGCGTTGTTCAGTGCGTGCTCTTGAGCATAAAGACTCCAAGTATTTATTACATGTTGAAGCGAGTTTGCAGGTGGCGAGGAGTTACCTAGCGAACCTTGAATATTAGGAGTGTTGTATTGTGCTGGTGTGAGTAGCAGAGACCTGTCAACAAACATTTCCAGTCCATCACGCAAACGCCAAATCTTGACGTTTGGAACTGTCACACTGTTCAGTGTTTCAGTTGTATATTGACAGACATATTTCTCATTGTCATCTCTCAAGATTTCAAACCAAGTTCCCTCTGGTTTATTACTTGCGACTACCGGTCCAAGCAGCTCTTGCTCAAACTTTGCACCTGGCCTTTTGAGAAGACCCAATGCAAACTCCGGGTAGCCATTCTCTAGTCGTCGTACTTGTCCAGGTAATTTTTTGGTATCAGGTTGCTGACTGATGCCACCAAACAAGTTAGGTATCTTTTGTGAAATTGCTGTCATCGTTGAAGCACATTAAATGGTTGATAGCTGGATCCGTAGTACTCGCCTTCCTTACAACCAAACATGCTGTAGTCACCTTGATTGGTTTCATACTCCATCAAGGCAACACGAGACTGAGCCTCTTGTTCTTGCAAGAGTTGGTACAACTCAGAGTCGCCAACAAGTTTTACAGAGGCTAAGCGAGAAGCGCGAGTAGTGATGTAAGTCTGAGCAATCTTCGGTACATCATCGAATGGGAACAACCACACCACATCAACAACTAGGTTTTCAGTAAATGTATAGCTGTGTTCTTTCTTGTCATACAAGAAACCATCACGGCGTACGATGTTATATTTGCCCTGGTATTTATCTTCATTTGCATCAACAGTTAAAGCATTAACTGGGAATACAATTCTGTTAACAGAAGCATTGTAAGGTAACTCAACGTGGGTCTCCGTGTTGAACGTCCAACCTTCTGACTGCACTTGCCTGTTAACTTCCCGAAGTGTTTCAAGGGCGATATAAACTTCAGGGTTTTTCATATCCAGAGTGGTGACAGGTGCCTGTCCCACTGAGCTAAGTATTTGATTTACAGCATCCAGTTCGGTGGACACAGCATTAGTAGGAATAGACATGTCGTATAGATATAAAAAAAAGGAGTCCCCGAAAGGACTCCCATATAAAAATCAAGCAACGATGATTTCGTTGACAGTCGCAGATTCAGAGCGAGCAGTCAGAGTGGCGTTAGAAGAACCGCCACCAGCAACGATCTCAATAGCACCAGCAGGGTTGAGGTGCGAGGCACCCATAGCCATGCGGCCAACAATCAGGTCGCCCTGGTACATGACGGACACGTCACCAGAGGTGGTCTGAACAGAAGGACCGATAGCTTCAACACAGCCAACGGAATCCTTGTGCATGATGATGCCTTGGAAGTTCCGAGCGGTGTGAGAGTAATCGTTGTTCTCACCATCGACGTGAGCAACAGCTGCGCTAGGCAGGTTGTTGGACTTGAGGATCTTGATGCCAGCAATGCTGTACACACCAGTGCCACCCTGCAAAGCAGTACCAACTTCATCGCGGTTGATGATGTTGTTGCTGACTTGAGTGATCAGGTTGTAGTAGCTCTTAGGGGGGAGCACAGCCACACGCCCATCTGCAGGCACGTTAGTTTCGTCGAAACGAGTAGCAGCTGCGTAGAAGGCATCAACAAGCT
>CEQN01131461.1_pt1 | contig 19243 bp, 18 predicted proteins | sample 427011 | NCBI WGS metagenome assembly CEQN01 (sample SAMEA2621277, study PRJEB7988) | marine metagenome | biome: marine biome (ENVO:00000447); feature: deep chlorophyll maximum layer (ENVO:xxxxxxxx); material: "saline water (ENVO:00002010), including plankton (ENVO:xxxxxxxx)" | depth 120 m
TAATCAGGCGATCCTTTCCATTGACCTATTAATTGAGAAGAAAGTTTTCCCTCTTTAATGAGATCTTTATATCCTAGAGTTTCTAGTGATTTACCGAAGTTGTCACTAGTAAATCTAGCATCGAAGAGTGTAATTTGACCGCCATCAGCATTAAGCCACTTGCCATTCCCGGTCATAGTTAAATGTTTGTTTGAAAAATTAAGTTCATCAATAACCATTCCTTTTTCAATAGGTGATGTTTTAATTTTGAAATCATCGAAATAATGTTTATTTATCTTTACCCTTTTCATATCCATTTCTAAATAGGGATATTCAGAAGGATCGGCAATACCCTGGAATTTATTTAAGTCGAAGTATTTTAGTCTTGCAGTCAATCGATTGTTAATAGTTATTTTTTCTGGCAAAACAAGTGTGCCAGAGAGATATGGTGACTCAATCACAGCAAATAAACTATCTTCAGATCCAAATAGCTGCATTTTATATATATCATATTTCATGTCGAGAGCATTTCGTTGATTTTCTTCAATTTGATAAGATAATTCAAAATTTTTAGTAGACTCAATATCTTTTTTAAATGGACTTATAAGATTAAATGAAAATCCTTGTAAATCTGAATTGAGTTTTATATAAGTTTTTTTACTTTCAGTTTCATATACTAATTGTATGTCAGCGAGAGCTTCTCCTTTAAATGAATTAACTATTTTATGATCTACAAAACTCTTAATGAAACGATCTGTTAGTACGCCATTACTATTTGCAATATATCTTGGTGTACCATTTGATATATCGGTATCTATAAAGAATGAAAACTCATTATTATTTAGAAAGACCTTTGAAGCATAAGACTGAAGGTATAGATCAAAAAAGTTTATTCTTATTTTTTTTGTATTAAATGAAATATCAGAAGATTCATTCTTTGCAATTAGATTTGATAGAGATATTGCTCCATATGCATATGATTTTTTATCAGTTTTAAATATTCTATAATCAATCTTATAATTTGATCTGATCTTTGTTGTTTTAATTAACTTACCTAGATTTAAACTTGCCGGTAAGTCAGAAAGAACATTGTCAACTTTACCATTGACAACAATTTTGAAGTTGGTTTTTTTGTCAGAGAGAGTACCTGAGATGCTCGCATCATGGATATCATCTACTTTAATTTTTTTAGAACTCAATAGGAATCTATTGTCTATATACTTAAAATATACTTTACCATTAATATCGTTAGCATAATATTTATCATCTCTATACATTAAACCCACGTCTTTACTATTCAAATCAAGGTATCCTATTTGGCGATCTCCTTTCAGCATTCCTGATACATTAGAAATTTTTAAACCTTTGTTTTGTAAGCCAATCCGGCCAAAACGTATTTTATATTTAAAAGATTTCTTATTATCTAAATTCAGCAATAAAATATCACTTAAAACACCATTATCAATATGATCTAATGATCCTAAAGCCATGGTCCTTGTAGGAAAAGCTAATAGTCTTAGACTATTTTTGACATCGTTGATGTTTAATTCATTGATTAAAATATTTGACAGGGCACTATTATTCATTGCTATTCTAAGAGAATTATCCTTATATTTACTATTAGCAGTTATAAAAGATAAATTATCAAATGATAATTTGCTTACTCCCGATTCAGTTCTAAAAAAAGTTTTAGTACTAATATTATTTAAAGTTATTCGATCTTTTGTTAGATTATTAGATATTATAGATTCTGATATATTAATATTAGCTTGAACATCAACAAACTTATTATTCACTACATTAGCCCAAAAAATATAATTAACATTATCAGCAGTAATATCTAGCTTTTTATATAAAGTTATAGGGTTATCAAGCGAAACATTAATACCTTGACTGTAAACTTTTCCATTAATATTATTATTGTCAAATGATAAATATGATGCTAAATGAATTATTTCCTTACTAGATTGATGATTAAAAGTTGTAAATACCTTGATCTCACTTTTTTGTTTTAATATAACCATGTTCATATTTAGTAGCTCATGATTATTAAAATTTATTTTATCATTTATGGTAATTTTAGAATTTGTAACTCTAAGTTTTATGTCTTCAAAATCTCCCTCATTGTTATCTGCATCTCCTAATAAATTATGATCTTCAATAAATATTCCTTTCTGGTTATATATCAAATCAATATTAGATTCAACAAGATCAATTTCCTCAGGCATAATTTTTAGTTTTGAGACTGACTTGAAGAAATTAATTCTTAATATCAATTTTTTACTATCTAGATAGTGGCTTTTCATAGTTTTGTTATGAAGTGATATATCATCAAAGATTAAACTAGGATTTAAGCCATCCCATTTGATAGATAAATTTTCGAAGCTATATTCTAGCGAAGTCTTTTTTTCAATAGAGCTTATAATATCTTTTTTATATAGTTTTGGAATAAGATTACTATTCTCTGTGATAAATATTACTATAAAGAACAAAAGTAAAATTGAAGATAAAAGATATATTAGTGATGATACTAATCTTTTCATATATTATCTGTAAGTATAGTTTTCCGAATCAATACTCTCATCCCATAACTTCTCAAGAGAATAAAAATCCCTAGTATCTGGATGCATAACATGAACAAGTAAGTCTCCGTAATCTAAAAGTATCCACTCTGATTTTGTATATCCTTCTACACCAAGAGGTTTTATCTTGTTTTTCTTTAATTTTGTAACTAGATTATCTGCGATTGCTTTTACATGCCTAGTTGATCTTCCAGATGCGATAAACATTATATCAGTAACTGAGGACTTATTTTTAACATCAACCATCACTATGCTTTCTGCTTTATTATCTTCAAGAATGTTTTTAATAGATTTCTTAAGTGCTTCCATATATTTTAATAAATCTTTCTCTCCAGTAACCATTTCTCTATCAGAGGTGGTGTTAAATTTGATATGTCTTGATTCTTTTGCAATCTATCTCGTATTTTAGTTGAGGATATATCTACCAATGATGTTTCCTGTATGTATATTTTACCATATGACTCTGCATGAAATATACCTAGATCTGTTGAAATCAGTGATTTTAGTTGATTATTAAGTAATGACTCAATATTTTTTGACACTCTTGATTGAACAATAATATTAGATAACCTAGTAATATGATTAAAATCCTTCCATTTATGTATTGTTGATAAAACATCTGATCCAATAATCAGATAAATGTTAGCATTACCATATTGTTTAGATATGGATTTTATTGTGTCTATTGCATAAGAGGTGCCTCCTCTGCAAAGCTCCCTATCATCAACAATGTAGGCTTTATTGGTTAATCCAATTTTAAGCATTTCTAGACGGTTATCTTGTGAAGCATAAATAATTTTTTCTGAATTAGAAATATTAGTCGGTACAAAATGTATTACATCCAAATTATGATAAGAAAATATTTCATCAATTGGTCTTAGATGACCAAAATGGAGAGGATCAAATGCTCCACCATATATACCTACCCGCTTGTTATCTATTTTCTTAATTTCTAATCTTTCCTTTACTTGTTACAACATACTTAAGATTAGTAAGACCATCTAGACCAACAGGGCCTCTGGCATGTAATTTATCTGTGCTAATTCCAATTTCCGCTCCAAGTCCATATTCAAAGCCATCTGCAAACCTAGTAGAGGTATTAATCATAACAGAACTTGAATTGACCAGTTTTTGAAATTTATTTATTGATTCTTTGTCATTGGATATTATTGCATCTGTATGGAGTGACCCATACTTAGCTATATGTTCAATGGCATCATCAATAGAGTCAACGATCTTAATTGAAATTATTGGCGCCAAATATTCTTGACTCCAATCATATTCTTTTGCAGGTTTTGCTTTAGGGTAAATTTTCACAATATTCTTGCACCCCCTTATCTCAACATTGCTTTCTGTATAAGTCTTTAATATTTTATTTAAGCACTTTTTAGAAAATTTTTTATGGACTAAAAGAGTCTCCATTGCATTACATACGCCATATCGTTGAGTCTTAGAGTTTATACTAATCCTATAAGCCATCTCTAGATCTGCCTTTTGATCAATATAGACATGACAATTACCATCAAGATGCTTTATCATAGGAATCTTTGAAGATGACATAACTTTTTCTATGAGACCTTTGCCTCCTCTTGGAATAATTACATCAATATAACTGTTCATAGCAAGGAGCTTATCAATAGCTCTACGATCAGTAGTTTCAATCAGTTGAACCATATATGGGTTAATATTATGATCTTTAAGAGCTTTTTTAATACAATTCATTAATACTTTATTACTATTAATTGATTCTGACCCACCTCGCAAAATTACACTATTACCAGATTTGATGCATAAACCAGCCGCATCAATGGTAACATTTGGCCTAGATTCATAAATCATTCCAATTACACCTAATGGTACTCTCATTTGACTCACTGATATCCCATTTTTTTGCTTTATACCTCTGGATGTCTTATACAAAGTATCTGGTATGCTGATTATTTTCGCTAGACCATCCTTCATAGAAGCAATACGTTTTTCGTTTAAGACCAACCTATCTATCATACTGTCCTTTAAGCCTTTTTTTAATGCATTATCAATATCGACATTATTTGCGCTGATAATTTTTTTAGTATCATCAATAATATAATTTGAGATTGACTTTAAAACCTTATTTTTGAGAGAAGCACTGTATTTTCCTGATTCATTAGATGACAATAATGCCCTCTTACATAGTCCTAATATATATTTATCTATTTCCATTTATGCTGTCTCTATTTTTGTTTGGCAAGGTAAAGGTTTTTTTAATACAAAAGAAGTAACTACCACCTCAAGATTATGCCATATATGGTTTTGACTTGAGCCTAATTTGATTAACTTGTCTATAGAATAGCAATATTGCATTAAATCAATCAAGTGCTGGTTGCTAATATCTTTCGAAAATTTAGAATATTCATTTTTTTTGAAACTAGGTATATAAGGTTGAGGTGATAGATTATTAGATAGAGAGTAGACTTTTTTAATCTCATTATTTATTAAGAATAAAATGTAGACATCTGGAGATTTAATTGATTTTAAATAACTTAAAATCTTAAGTGTCTTTTTTAAATCACCATCAATCATTGAGTCTGTTAAATCAAACTCTGTAAACTTATACTCTTTTTGGAGATAATCAAAATATACACCGACATCTTTGATGTCTAATAAAGACATCTTATATAATTCTTGTGATATTGCAGAAGTATTACCTTCATTTTTATCAATAAGTTTCTTAAATAGATCTTCATTATAGACAATATTATTTTTTAGAAATTTCTTTTTTACCCAATCGTTTAGATTTGCACCACTGAGCTCATGCACTTCTATGACGCAGCCTTGAGATTCAATTTTAGAATATATTTTAGTTTTTTTAAAAGAAGGAGACTGTACAGATAATTTCAAAACTATAACTGAATCTGAAACAAATTTCATATCTGTTAAATAGCTAGAAATATTCTTAGGTAAAGTATTAGAGATAACATTTAATAAAATTAATTTATTATCAGAAAATAAAGAATAGTTTTCCAAATCATCTTTTAAAATTTCTATATTGAAATCAGAATCTACGATGTATTTCTTGATTGTATATTCTTTATTTTTAAAATAATTCTCCAAACGAAATTGGACTTCATTTTGTAAATGATAAGGATTTCCTATTATCAAGTATATTGGGTATTCTGATATCCTAGATGAGTTTATGAAGTTTTTGTATGTGATTTTCATATGATAAATTACTCAGATTCTATACAATATATCATGGATAATAAAAAAGCTCATAGCGAAATTGGTTTTATTGGCCTCGGGATAATGGGAAAGCCTATGGTAAGAAATCTCTTAAATGCTGGTTATAAGGTATCATTTTTTGCAAGAAAAAAGAGTATTATTAGAGAGGTATCAAATCTAGGAGGGAGGTTTACAGATGAAATCTCAGAGATTCCTAAAATATGCAAAATTATTATACTAAATCTTCCTGATTCAAAAGATGTTCAAAGTGTTGTGTTGAGCAAAGGTGGACTCTATAAAAATCTTTCACCAGGAACTATCATAATTGATATGAGTACTATATCTCCTGAAACTACACACATAATATCGAGAAAACTTAAATCAAAAAAATCCTATCTAATTGATGCTCCAGTGTCTGGAGGCGAGATTGGTTCTATCCAAGGAAGCTTATCTATAATGGTTGGTGGCGATAAAAAAATATTCAAAATAATAAAACCCATATTGTCGGTACTTGGAGAAAATATTACTTATATTGGAAAAAGTGGCTCAGGGCAAATAACAAAAGCTTGTAATCAAATTCTAGTTGCAGGTACGATGGTTGCAGTCAGCGAAATTTTGCTCATTGCTAAAAAGACAGGATGTAATCTTAAATTAGTTAAAAATGCATTAATGGGAGGTTTTGCAAATAGCAAAATATTAGATTTGCATGGCGATAGAATGATTAAAAAAGATTATAAGCCAGGTTTTAAATCTAAATTACACTTAAAAGACCTAAAAATTGCTCTAGAAATAGCAAAAAATCTTGGTCTTAATCTCAATAGTGCTCAATATAGTAAAAAATTAATCCGAGAAGCGGTTAATACCAAAATGCATGATAAAGACTCCTCGATTCTTAATGAAATTATTAAAAAGAATAATAAATAAAGTGTTTAATAATTGTACTGTAAATTATATACTTATCGTATGATGGATAGATATTCAGACTTATTAAAAAATAATGGAATTACACCTACTAAGCAACGCTTGGATATAGCTAATATTATTTTCAAGAAACATCAACACTTTACGGCTGTTGAAATAATCGATAAAGTGAAACTTGCAAACTTACCCATATCTCAGGCAACTGTCTATAATACTCTTTGTGTTTTTGAGTCTAAAGGATTGCTAAAAACAATCGATCTTCAAAATGACTGTAAATTCTATGATACAAACTTGGAATCTCATCATCATGTCTATAATACTAGCACTAATAAATTAACTGACATTAGTGTTGATAAAATTGAGTTTTCTAAACTTCCTGAAATTCCAAAAAATCTAGAATTGGAACAGACAGAAGTATTAATTAAAGTTAGAAACAAATAAAGTATTAATCAAAATCATTACATAGTGATTTGACCGTCTTATCATCTACCTTGGTTTCAAAGTTGTATTCTTTATGATCGATTCCGAAAATAACATTATTAGATTTCTTGAATTGTTCAATATCTTTGGCATCTAATTGGAACCTCAAGAAATGAACAGCTGATGTCTTTTCATCTCTAGACCTTTCAAGGTCTTCGTCTGAAATTGCGAAGATACGTTTAGAGTTATCAATCCTCAGCCAAATACTGTTCTCTAGATCAAATAATCTATTTAGCATAACCTTTCTCTCATTAACATCTGTATACATAATTAACATAGTTGCTTTTAGGTTATCGCCGTCTGGTATTAGTGACTCATATGCAGATATCTCTTCTTGTATGTCTTTAGCTTTAAAAATCTTTTCTATTCTTAACATTTCTTGTACTTGATACTTTATCGTTTCATAATCTTCAAATAGTATCAAAACATTATCACCAATTTTTATGGACCTGTTTTTCTTATGCAACATGAGGTCAGACTTTATCTGTTGTCTAGATTTATCATATTCCTCTAAAGATAATAAATCCGTTGCTAATAATTTTTTCATAATATTGACTCCTTTCTAAATTCCATAAGCCTGTTTTACTAGAGATATTGGATGAGTTGGCATTACTTTATTACCCATTGCATTGACAATGTGGTGTGCTGCTAAAGTACAATCACTTGTAAACTGTTGCGCTGAATTTTTTTCATATTCTCTTACAATTGGAGCTGCTATTTTGATGGCGATTTCATGTGTTTCTTTTTTTACTCCATAGGTCCCATCATGACCAGAGCATCTTTCTAAAGCCTCTACATCTGTACCTGGTATAAGTTCAAGTATTTTTTTTGTGACCTGGCCAATATTTTGGACACGCTGATGGCAAGCGACTTGATAAAAAACAGATCCAATATCATTAGTAAAATTAGTTTTAAGCTTACCTTGATCATGTAACATCAATAAATATTCAAAAGGATCACATAATGCTTTAGATATACTTTTAATATCATTATTATCTGGAAATAATAACGGTAGTTCTTGTTTAAACATTAAGACGCAAGAAGGCACAGGAGCAATAATCTTATATCCTTCATCTACATATTTTTTAAACTTTTTAATGTTATGGTGCATAGTTTTTTCGACTGTTTTTAAATCACCAAGTTCTAGCTTAGGCATACCGCAACATTTGTCATCCTTAATCAACTCAGTATGAATATCATTATGTTTTAGGACAGCTATTAAGTCATCTATAACTATCGGTTCATTATAGTTATGATAACAAGTTGTATAAATTGCAACCTTATCAAATGATTTTTTTGGATTTTTTAATTTATTGTACTTATTTTTAGCTGTAATGCTGGAAAATTTAGGTAACTTAGCATTTCTATGAATATTCAAAATTTTTTCAAGTATAATTCTAAAAAAATTCTGATTATTAAAAAAGTTAACTATAGGAGCAATGATTTTCCTCGAACCTATTTTTCCAAGCATATCTGTAGATGTTAATATTTTGTCTCTAAGTGATGTTTTTGATTTATTAAACTTGATTGCTTTTCCTCTTAACATTAAATGAGGGAAATCAATTTCCCATTCATGAGGTGGAACATATGGGCATTTAGTTAAAAAACATAAATCACATAAATAGCAATGGTCTATGACACCATCAAATTGATTATATTTTACACCATCAACTTCAAAAGTCTCTGATTCATCAATTAAATCAAATAATGTAGGAAATGAATTGCATAAACTTACACATCTTCTACAACCATGACAAGCATCGGCAACTCTTCTCAATTCTTTCTCAAATAACTCTTCATTGAGATAGTCTTTATTTTTCCAATCTATATCAAATCGAGTGGGCTTTTGTAAACCACCTTCCATTTTCATTCTCCGTGTTTATAAGGTGTATTTAGCCTCGCTAAGGAATTAACGAGGCTAAAATATAATTATTAAGACATAGATTCTAATGCTTTAGTAAATCTATTTGCATGTGATCTCTCAGCCTTAGCTAGAGTTTCAAACCAATCTGCAATTTCATCGAATCCTTCATCTCTTGCACATTTTGCCATACCAGGATACATGTCAGTATACTCATGTGTTTCACCAGCAATCGCTGCTTTAAGATTCATCTCGCTACTACCTATTGGTTCACCAGTTGCTGGGTCGCCACATTCTTTTTCCAAATACTCCAAATGTCCATGTGCATGTCCAGTTTCACCTTCTGCAGTTGACCTGAAGACAGTAGCTATGTCATTTTGTCCTTCTACATCAGCTTTTGCAGCAAAATATAGATACCTTCTATTTGCTTGAGACTCGCCGGCAAAAGCATCTTTAAGGTTTTGTTCCGTTTTCGAACCTTTTAAACTCATTTTTTTTCTCCTTATTGTGAAATAAATAATCTAAAATAGTAATAATCGATAAATTATACCTATTTAGAATCATTCTAAATTTATTGCTGGGAGTTGTCAATCCAATTATGCTAAACTATTAAATATGACAATGATTATCATTCGTAAAAAAATAATATGAAATTATCTAAATCTATTTTCGAAATTTATAAAAAAATTATTTTTTTATTACCTCCAGAAAAAGCACACGAAGTTAGCTTATATCTAGCTGAGAAAATCTACAGTACGTCTCTTAAAAGAATTTTAAAACCAAAAGATGCCAACCACCATGTTAATATTATGGGAATTAACTTCTTAAATAAATTAGGCTTAGCTGCAGGTTTTGATAAAAATGGTGACTATATAAACTTTGCCAGCAACATAGGTTTTGGGTTTATTGAATTAGGCACTGTAACTCCTAGGCCCCAAGCTGGTAATCCTAAACCTCGAATATTTAGGCATATACATGATGAGGCTATAGTTAATTCCTTGGGGTTTAATAATAAAGGAGTTACTTATTTAAAAAATAAACTAATGTCTATAAATAGAGAGTTACCAATTGGCATAAATATAGGAAAAAATAGCTCTACAAAAATAGATAAAGCACATGAAGATTATGAGTATTGTATGGAGGAAATTTTTTGTCTGGCTGACTATATAACATTAAATATATCATCTCCTAATACACAAAAACTTAGAGACCTCCATAATAAATCATCTTTAGATTTTTTTCTCGATAAAATTAAAAGGAAGCATGATATGCTCACTAAAAAAAATAACAAAAGGGTTCCATTGATACTCAAAGTTTCTCCGGATATCTGTATGGCAGATCTTGAGGATTTATGTGATTTAATATTAAACTATGAAATAGATGGGGTAATAGCAACTAATACTACAGTGGACTATAAAGTTCTTAAAACAATGCCATCCCAAATAAATGGTGGAGTAAGCGGCAAACCTCTATTAAATAAATCCAACAAAATCATAAAAGAAATAAAAAATTATGTGGGTGATAAAATAAAAATCATAGGTACTGGAGGAATAACATCTTCAGAATCCGCAATGAGTAAGCTCAATTCAGGAGCAGATTTGTTACAGATGTATACCGGATTAGTCTACAAAGGTTCAAGCCTGATAAAGGACATCACCTCAGGTTTAAAGTAATTATTTGGGTGTCCATTTACCAAAAGCGTCGCCAGATGGCTGGGTAGACTCTGAATTATTAGCCTTACTCTGCTGATCATAAACATACTGTATGAAATCCAGCAATTGTTTTAATATATCGGCTTGATCCGCTTTAGGTATACCAGATGTTGATACGATAGAACCGACGACAGCTGATAAATATTGCGCTGCCAGAATTGGGTCTTCATTAGCAGGATCATGTTTAACAAGTACTTCTTGTAAACCTTTAATTAACTCTGGCTTTAAAACAATCTCTGTCATATTATTAAACTATAGTTTTATCAATGATTAAAGTAGTACAAATTTAGGAATGATGCAACATTTAAAGCAAACTTATACAATTAAAACATTTGATGTCGGCCCTTTGGCTAACATGATATACATAATCACCGATAATAAATCAAAAGAATCTGCAATCATAGATCCCGCCTGGGATATGTCAGAAGTATATAAATACATAGGTGAAAATGACCTTATTCTAAAAAAAATCTTGTTAACCCATAGTCATCATGATCATGTAAATGCTATTGATGAAATTCTTACATCTTATGATTTAGAAATTCATATCAATAAAAAGGAAAAAGTATTTTGGAAAAAAGAATATGATAATTTTGTAATTAATCATGGTGGTGACACCATAAAACTTGGTGAAACTGAAATAAGATCTTTACACACTCCAGGCCATACGCCTGGTTCTACTTGCTATCATATAGGAGATGATTTAATTGCAGGAGATACTTTATTCGTTTTTGGCTGTGGAAGATGTGATTTACATGGCGGCAGTCCAGAAGAAATGTTCAACACACTCAAAGATATAAAAATATCCTTAGATCCTAAAACTATTATTTTACCTGGACATAATTATTCGATAAAAAGAGAATCAACTCTCCAAGAAGAAATACAAGGCAATCCTTTCATGAAATTTAATAATATAAATAAATTTATAGACTATAGAATGGTTTTACATGATAAAGTTAGGCATTCTCCCTATGGTCCTATAGAAGGTTAATTAGCTATTTCGCATAGGCTTTCAGTTTATTAAATATTAAGGTAGCAGCAGTTGATACCATTTCGTTCTTGATATAATCCTCTCTATCTGAATTACCCATGACATTATTCTCATCAAATGAATAGTCACGATATAATGTTATCGAGTCTGATAGGGTTTTTTTGTTTAATAAGTTTATTTCGTAATCAATATCATAAATTAACTCATATTCATTAACTCTTCCTGAAACACTCATTGTTAGCTGCCGTCTATTAAACGATTCCGATAATATTAAAATTCTATCTACTGTCTGATTGTTAGAATTAGTTACCCTAATGCCTGAACTTAAGAGTGTTTCATTAATTGAATTGACTAATTCACTATAGTTATCAGAATATACAGATATATGATTAAGGGATGGTGGTAAATTCAAACTTCCTCTAAGCGAATATCCACAGGCTGAAATTAAAGTCATTGTAATGATTACAACTAAAGTAAAAGAAGTTTTTTTGATTTTATATAACATAGTTAACTAATTTTCCTTTAACATATATAACTTTCTGAATATCCTTATCAAATAAATATTTTTTTAAATTATTATCTTGTAAAATCATGTCCCTAATTTTTAGTTCATCCTCATCTATATTAACAGTAATCTTTCCTCTGAGTTTACCATTGATCTGGATTATTATCTCTTTTTTTGATTCCTCTAAGGCTGTAGCATCCACTTCAGGCCAAGATTCTTGCATAATAAGTGTTTGTTCTCCAAGTTCTGACCAAATTTTTTGTGTTATATGAGGCGTGAATGGTGAAAGAAGTTTCAGAATAGTTTTAATACCATTTATTAAAATTATACTATTAGACTGATCTTGTTGAAAATATTTCGTGAGATTATTTACTAACTCCATAATAGATGCAATTGCTGTATTGAAACTATTTCTCTGAAATATATCCTTAGTTACTTTTTGTATAGTTTTATGGATTTTCATATTAATCTCATTATCAGAAATCATATTTTTTTTATGTTGGTCATATGATTTATCCTCTAGAGTACTTTTAGAAATAATATTATAACTTAATACCCATAGTCTTTTTAAGAACTTGTACGAACCTTCGATTGCAGTATCTGACCATTCTAAACTTTGTTCAGGTGGTGCAGAAAACATTATAAACAATCTAATCGTATCAGCACCATATTTATTAATTATATCATCGGGATCAATTGTGTTGCCTTTTGACTTTGACATCTTAATACCACCCTGCAATACCATACCCTGAGATAATAATGATGTAAAAGGTTCAGAGTTATCGACTATATTCATATCTCTCATTAGTTTATGGAAAAATCGAGCATATAATAAATGCAAAATCGCATGCTCTATTCCTCCTATGTATTGATCAACTGGCAACCAGTCTTTTTTTGATTCATCCATCAAGCCATCTTTATAATCTGAGGAAAGAAATCTTAAATAATACCAAGATGACTCAAAAAATGTATCAAACGTATCAGTTTCTCTAATAGCATCTTTTCCAGTATATGGACATTTGATATATTTCCATGTTGGATGATTATCCAAGGGGTTCCCGTCTTTAGTTAAATCAATATCTTTGGGTAAGACTACTGGAAGGTCTTTTTCGGGAACTGGATATACTGTTCCATCCTTATGATAAAAAACTGGAATAGGACAACCCCAGTATCGTTGACGTGATATACCCCAGTCTCTTAATCTATAATTAACTTTTGATTCTCCCGAGTTGACTTTTGCTAAATCTTCCAAGATTTTCGATTTTGCTATTTCAGAATCAAGTCCATTATATTTTCCTGAATTTATTAGTTCTCCATCACCAGTGTAAGCAGAATTAATTCCGCCATTATCATCTTTGTTTCTAATAACCTGTTTTATGGGTAATTTATATTTTATAGAAAACTCATAATCTCTATCATCATGAGCAGGTACTGACATAACGCAACCTGAACCATAATCAGATAAAACATAATTAGCAACCCATACAGGTATCTCATTTCCATTTATAGGGTTAATCGCCACTAAATCTGTGCGGACACCCTCCTTTTCTATATTACTTACTGTCTCTTCAGAAACCTTTAATGCTTTACACTTTATTATAAAATTTTTAACTACATCACTTTCAATTTTATCTAGAATATTATGGCTAGGAGAAACGGCGAGAAAGCTAACTCCGCATAATGTATCTACTCTAGTTGTAAATACCTCAAGACTTTCTTGAGTATCTTTTATATTAAACTTTATCAAAGCTCCCTTAGACATGCCAATCCAATTCTTCTGCATCATTTTAACTCTAGACGGCCATCCTTTAAGTTCATCAGTACTACTCAGTAATTCATCAGAATAGTTTGTAATTTTAAGGAACCATTGGGGTATTTTTTTCCTTTCAACTTCAGCTCCTGATCTCCAACCTTTACCATCAATAACTTGTTCATTAGCTAATACAGTGTTATCTACTGGGTCCCAATTAACTTCAGAATCTTTTCTATACACAAGTTTGTTTTCAAAAAGTTTAATAAAAAACCATTGTTCCCACTTATAATATTCTGGATCAGATGTGGATATCTCATTATCCCAGTCATATGAATAACCTAGTCTAGATAATTGTTCTCTCATATGATTAATATTTTTTCTTGTCCACTCTGCCGGGTGAATCTTATTTTCTATAGCAGCGTTCTCTGCAGGTAATCCAAATGAATCCCAACCCATTGGCTGAAATACATTCTTGCCAAGCATTTTTTGACCACGAGAAATTACATCCCCAATAGTATAATTTCTGACATGTCCAATATGGAGTTTGCCACTTGGATATGGAAACATGCTTAGACAATAATACTTATTTTTTAAGTTATTTAAATCTGTCTTGAAAGCATTACTCTTATTCCAAATATCTTGTATAAAAGTTTCAATGTTTTTAGGTTTATATTCTCTATCCATACTTCTTATTATATTTCCAATACAACAACATAATTGAGAATATTAGCATCAATAGAGGATAATCTCCAAAATACATGTAAGGCGTTATTCCTCTAGATGGGTATATTTCAGCATTTATATATCCTTCATCATTCAGCTGAATTTGATTTACTATATTACCATTCTTATCAATCACTGCAGATATACCAGTATTTGCAGCTCTTATGATTGGACGGCTTGACTCCAGTGCTCGGGTTTGAGCGATTTGAAGATGTTGATGAGGAGCAAAAGAATCACCAAACCAGGCATCATTACTGACATTAATAATCATGCCATAATCATCATTAGTTTTAATCAAATATGGATATGCTATTTCGTAACATATCAATGTATGTAGAGTGACATTTTCATACTTAGTATCTTTTTGATTAAAATCTCCAGGTGCTAAATTTGACATAGGTATATTCAAGACTTTTCCTATAATACCAAATACTCTCTCAAATGGTGTATATTCTCCAAAAGGAACTAAATGTCTCTTATTATAAAAAGTCTCGCTATCATTTAATATCAGAATGCTATTGTAAATTTCATCATTATCATGACTATAATTAAAGACTCCAGTTATAATATTTATATTCTTATTCATTCTTAACTTCTCATAAAATGTTTTGTCTAATTGATATATCTTAGGGATAGCTGTTTCGGGTAGTACTATAAGGTCGTATATTTTATTATCAAGAATCTGTAAATACTTTCTTTTTATAGAGTTTAATTCGCTCTCATTAAATTTAATACCAAGATGTATGTTTGGTTGAATTATAGTCATTTTTATAGATTTCTGTGAGTCAGTTGTATAAATGGGAAATAAGTTTATTAGCATGAATAAAATTAAGATAAATAAGAAATATATTTTAGACAAAAATATTTTTGATTTAGATAAAATAAATACTGTAACCATCATGGATATCATCACAACAAAAAAACTTACAATATATGTTCCAAATATTGGATAAAGACTATCAAAGAATGTTCCAGTTTGAGATGTTCCAACTAAAAGCCAAGGGAAACCGGTAAATATATTTGACCTTATAAATTCTAGTATGACCCACATTGAAGCCACAATGATAGGCATATAAGATCTATGCATATCATTCTCTTTATTAAAAAAATAGCCCAAAGGAATAAAAAAAATACTTAACAATAAAATGAAAAAGAATGTAATTATAGTGGAAATAAATATGTCTTCACCTCCATAGTGATAAATACTGTTAAAAATCCACGATACTCCTGAAGAAAAAACTGCAATACCATATAAAAAAGATTTAAACATGCTGGCTTTCTTAGTACTAATAGATAATATATAAAGAAAAAGAATAAGTGATATAAAGATCCCTATCTTAAAATCTATAGGAGCAAAAGAAAAAGTATATAGTATGCCTGAAAAAATAATAATAATAAATTCAAGATATTTGTTTTTAATAATTAACACAATTGTCTTTTAAACATTTTTGCTTAATTTTATTCTTTTAATTTTTCTGGAATCGGCTGAGAGTATTTTGAAAGAAAGATTTGAAACAGTAATAGACTCACCATTAAGAGGTACTTTTTCAAATTTATTAATTAAGAATCCCCCAATAGTTTCTACATCATTATCATTAAAATCGGTTAGAAAATAAGAGTTGAACTCATCAAGAGTAGTAAGAGCATCTACAATGTAGTCATCATGACTTTGTGCAATAATTCTTGATTCTGATTTTTTATCATGTTCATCATCTATCTCTCCGACTATCTCTTCAATAACATCTTCTATTGTTACAAGTCCTGATACTCCGCCGTGTTCATCAATTACGATAGCAATATGATTTCTGCTAGATTTGAATTCATTTAAAAGAATATTTAATCTTTTGCTCTCTGGAATGAATACAGCAGGCCTCAATAATTCATGTAAATCTAAATCATCATTATCATCATTGATGGACCTCTTTAATAGATCTTTTGCAAGCAAGACGCCTATAATCTCATCACGATTGTCATCAATGACAGGAAAGCGTGAATGTCCAGAAGATGCTACCTTCTTTGTAATATCATCAATCTGGTCAGCAATATCTATCACGGTCATGTGAGGACGTGGTATCATTATATCCCTTACTTGAACCTCGGATACTCTAAATACACCTTCAATCATTCTTAGGGATTCATTATCCATGTGACCATCAAGAACGGCAGTTTTAAGAATATTAATGAGATCATTCTTACTCTTTGGTACATTTTTAAATACTGCTTTGATAATATCAAGCCAGCTATTTCTGTTAGTTTGCATAGTATGGATCAGGATAACCTAAAATTTTCATTAATTCTTTCTCTTTTGCTTCCATGATAGTTTTATCTTTCTTAAGCTTATGTTTATATCCTTGTATATGCAACATAGAATGGATTACCATATGCGCCCATCGGCCATCAATATTTTTATTATACATAACTGACTCTTTGTTGACGACATTTGGGCATATAATAATATCACCTAAGATATTTTCATTATTTCCTAGATATGAATTATTGGGAAAGGATAAAACATTACATGCTTTATTTTTTTTAAAAAACTTTTTATTTAGTTTCATGATTTCATTTTGATTTGATAATTTAATATAAATAGTAGATTTTTTATTACTGTTAAAAGCAAGATTTGCCCACTTCTTGATTTTGTAATCTGATGGTATATATTCATCCAGCTTATCTTTAATAATCTTGATAGTAAGAAAATTATTTTTTACGCTTTTCATATTCCTTAATTATATCTTTTACAATCTTATGCCTCATCACATCACTAGTCTTAAATTTTGTAACATGCGAACCTTTAACATTTTTTATAAATTCGAGACAATCTTTCAATCCAGATTTTATATCTCTAGGCAAGTCAATTTGACTAGTATCTCCGGTGACAACAGTTTTAGACCCATACCCTATTCTAGTAAGAAACATTTCCATTTGCGCAATAGTGGTATTTTGTCCTTCATCTAGAATTATAAAGGCATCATTTAATGTTCTTCCTCTCATATATGCTAATGGAGCTATTTCTATTACCTTTTTTTCTATCAATTTGTTTACTCTATCGAAACCTATTATTTCATATAAAGCATCATATATTGGTTGAAGATAGGGGTTTACTTTTTCAGATAAATCTCCTGGTAAAAAACCTAATTTTTCACCAGCTTCAATTGCAGGTCTTGCAAGAAATATTTTTTTAACTAAATCTTTTTCTAAAAAATATACTGCACAAGCTACAGCTAGATATGTCTTGCCTGTTCCTGCAGATCCAATGCCAAATGATAAATCATTATTAAATATACCACTTATGTATTCTTGTTGAGATTTGGACTTTGGCCTTATAGTTAGTTTTCTGCATTTAATGATACTTTCTTCATTTGTTATTGCCTCACCACTTGTAGTAGATCCATTATCATTAGTATTATTCATATACATATGTAATTGTTTTGATGTTAACTCCTCTTCTCTTGAAATATCATATAGTCTTTCAATTAATTCTGATGTCAAAGAAACTATATCCTTATGGCCTTTTATAATAAAGGTATTGCCTCTATTTGAAATCTGAACGTTCATATATGATTCTATCTGCCTTAAATTCTCATCCAGGAGACCACATAGATTTGCTAACCTAACATTATCTTGAGGCTGTAGAACTAGATTTTGATGAGTTAATTTTTCAGTCAAAATATTTTTTGCTCATAATTATTTTTAGTATTGAGACATGGATTGCTTAGAGTACCATGCAAAGTATTACCTCTAATTTCATCTATATTTACATCTATTAAGTTACCAATAAGGGTTTCATCACCTTGAAAATTTACAACTTTATTATTATCTGTTCTACCAAAAACCTCATCATTTCTTTTCACTGATATCCCCTCAACCAGCACAGATTCAGTTTTACCCAACATTTTTTCTGAGAATTTTTTTGACTGATAACTGATTAGGTCTTTTAGTTGATCAAGTCTTTTTGTTTTCGTATCATAACTTATATTATCTCTCTCAAGCGAAGCGGGTGTTCCTGGTCTAGGACTATAAACAAAGCTATAAGCATCACTAAAATTTACTTCAGATATAAAATCCATAGTGGTTTGAAAATCAGCATCAGTCTCTCCGGGGTATCCAACTATAAAATCTGATGTCAAATTAATATCTGGTCTGATCTCCCTAACTCTCCTTATAATATTTTTATATTCCAAGGTTGTATGCTTTCTCTTCATTCTTGATAAGATTGTGTCTGAGCCGGATTGTATAGGTAAGTGAAGATTATTGGCTAGCTTATTATTATTATATTCTTGGATTAAATCATCAGAGAAATCTATAGGATGTGAAGTTGTATATCTCAATCTTTCAATACCTGGCATACAGGATACATATTTTATTAGATCTGCAAAAGAAATGTGATCGCCATTAAAATTTTTAGATTTATATGCATTGACATTTTGGCCTAGAAATATAATCTCTTTAATACCCTGGTTAATGAGTTGTTGTGCTTCATAAAGTATACTATCTATACCTCTATTAAATTCTTCACCTCTAGTATAAGGAAC
>CEQN01028569.1_pt1 | contig 19172 bp, 15 predicted proteins | sample 427011 | NCBI WGS metagenome assembly CEQN01 (sample SAMEA2621277, study PRJEB7988) | marine metagenome | biome: marine biome (ENVO:00000447); feature: deep chlorophyll maximum layer (ENVO:xxxxxxxx); material: "saline water (ENVO:00002010), including plankton (ENVO:xxxxxxxx)" | depth 120 m
ACTGCAACAGTATCAATTACTGTTAATGCAGTTAATGATGCACCAGAATTAAGTCAAATTTTGGATCAAGAAATTAATGAGGATAATATATTTGTATATCAAATTAATGCAATTGATGTTGATGATGAACTTCTTGCATATTCTATTGATTATGTTAGTAATTACTATTCAGTTATACTAGATGAAGATTTGAAAGAGTTAAGAGTTATCCCATTTGCTAATTACAATGGTGATTTAGATATTACTATTTTTGTAAGTGATGAGGAGTATACTGTTTCTGAATCATTTAAATTAACAGTTAATCCTGTAAATGATTCTCCTATTTCAAATGATATCGCAGTTGAATTAATCGAAGATGATTGTAATGATGTAAATATTCCATGGAGCAGTTATAATGATAATTCTTCAATCTGTAATAATTCTTTTTCTGACAATGATTCTATTTTATGTGATTGTGAAAATAATTCTTTTGTAGGAAGTTGTGATCTTGATAATAATGATTTGTTATGTTTTGTAGATGATAGTCCATCGAATGGTTCTGTTTACGAAGATAATGGAACTTGGTTTTATCAGCCAAATCCAGATTATTATGGGTCAGATCAATTTTCATACTATTGTTGTGATTATTACTTAGACTTAAATAATAATAATAATATTGTTTTAGATTTGTGTTCAGAATCTTCTATGGTAACTATTTCCATTACAGATCAAAATGATCAACCGTTATTTAATAATTGTGTAGATAATAATTCTGATTCAATTTGTGATAATACATTAAATTTAGAAAATATTGCTATACCTGATGTTGTTTTATATGAAGATTGTAATGAGCAATATTCAAGTAATAATGATGCATGTTTAAATTATCAAGGTATAAGTATTCAACAAATTCGAACTGGATTTAATCCATTAAGTGAAAATGAATGTTCCCAATTAAATACATGGTATGATAATGATTGCATAGATGGTAGCTTTTTAGATGTATCTTATGGAATAGCTGTGACTTCTGATTTAAATGATGTATCAAAAGGAAGTTGGCAGTACTTGATAAATGGGGAATCAGAATTTAAAGATTTTATTTTTAGCGATTTTGATGGATTTGCTTGTGATTATATTTTATTAGATGATAATGATAGAATTAGATTTGTACCTAATGATAACGAAAAAAGTGATTTTGGACAAATTTTAACTTATCCTAGTTTTGTTTTTTATGCATGGGATCAAACTTCTCAGAATGTTAATGGCTCTTGTGTTTCTTTCAATGATGATAGTAATAGCGCATGTTCTGGGTCAAGTACACCATTAAGTAACTTAGCTCAAAAAGCTTATTGGGAGATAAAGTCGGTTAATGATCCACCTCAGGTATTAATGAATGATTTTACTAATTCTTTGTTTGGTGATGAATATGTTGATGTTAGCTATGATGGAATTGATGCAAATTTAGTTGTTTATGAGGATGCATTGAATGCTATTGATAATAAAAAACTTTCACTAAGATTATCTTCAGATTCTGAAGAAAGTTTTTTTATATTTGAAGATATTGATAGCGAATTATCATTTATAATAAATGATAATGATAATTCTATAATTTCATCTAATCTAGATTTATCATTAAATAGCTCAATAATAGATTTAAATACTATAGAAAATATGAATGGTAATTGTATTTTAAATATTGGTGTTACAGATGGAGAATTTACAGAATCAGTTGATTTAAATATAGATGTTTTACAAGTTAATGACCCTATTAATGCATTTGCAATTAATGATGGTATATCGAGTTATTTTAATAATATAGAAAATAGTTTTATTAATGAACAGACTATGTTTGATACCCCAGGCTATATAAAATATCAAAATTATATTCCAAATGATTTTCCTACTCCAAATAATTATTTAAATGAGCATACTAGTCAATTAGCTTCTTTGAACGCATTAAAGCCTACGCAACCATCTCCATTGTTTTTTCAATGGGATAATAATGTTAATTATATTCAAGATATAGATTCAGACCCTAATTATAATTCTCAGGATAATTTATATGATGTTTTTTATCGCTTAGAGTTGCTAAATCAGACAGATAATCTTATTCATGTTTTAAATGATTCAATGTCAATTAATTCAAATGAATTTGAGTTTACTGATATGTATGCTAAAACAGCAATAAATTTAAAAGATAAATTTAAATATTATTCATACAATGATATTAATCAGTGTAGTAACGAAATCGAATATTTAAATCCTATCATGCTAGATATAACTGGTGAAAAATCATTTAAATGGAGAGTAGTGGCTCAAAACTATATTGTAAAGGATACAGATACTGAAACTGATAGTGAAATATATTGTACAGATTGGTCAATAAGTGATGAATTTTTTATAGATATGGAGTATGCTAGTTTAAATTTAAGCTTTGTTTTAAATGATGTATATATTGATTATTATGATTTATATATGATTCCAACAAGTCCTTTGATTTTTTATGAGGGGCAGAAATTCTATTCTCATTATGGAGTAACTACTCCGTATAATAGCGGAGAAATAATAGATGTAGAGAAATTAGACTTGATAAATGAAGAAATTTATCTATCTTCGAGTATTTTTGCAAATGAAGGTTCTATTGGATATACATTCGTAGCCTACGATGAAGTGGAAAATGTAAACATTTTTCATAAACATTTTACTTTTAATATTGTTACACCAGGAACATTTTCTTCTTATGAATCGCCAAGCAATATTGCTACTATTGATATAAATAATAATTTTTTTGAAAGTAATGTGTTAATTCAAGAAATCAATTTAGAAGATTATAAATATATTGATAATGCAATATCTGATATTGTGTTTGTGCAATCTAGTCATAATTATAACTACGACATAAAATTTAATATTGATTTATTTGATGATCAATATAAAAATAGCTTAGATAATTTAGTTATTTATGAGGTAGTAGATGATAAAGTACAAATATTAAATACTTTTTATGATTTAGATTATATTTATGCTAATGGTAAAACAAATTCAAAATATGGAGTTAAAGTTAGTGATAATTTTGTTGTAAATGAGGTCCCAAATAAAATATCAATAATGGATTGTTATCCTAATCCATTTAATCCAACGCTAACAGTTTATTATATTTTGGATAAAAAGTCATTTGTAGATATTAGTATTTATGATTTGTTAGGTAAAAAAGTAATAAATCTAGAAAAAGAAGTTAAAGATATTGGTGAATATTATACTACATGGAATGGAGAAGATTCTTATGGTAATTTAATGCCATCTGGAATTTATTTTGTTAAAATGAATTATGATAATAATCAATTGATAAATAAGGTAACTTTATTAAAATGAGAAAATCTTTATTTATACTAATAATTTTATTTCTTTCTTGTGATTCTGTTGAAGAAACTGGATTGCCTGAGTACGAGGGTGGCTTTAATTATTATGATTATATTGCTTATGGATGGTCTGAGTTTCTAAATGAAAATTATGATAATGCTATTTCCTATTTTCAACAGGCTTTGCTTATAGATGATGTAAATGAAGATGGTATATCAGATTACATGCATCATTCTGCATATGTTGGAATTTCATGGTCTTTGACATATCAAGCAAATGAGCTAATTAATACTAATGATAACTCAGTTTCAATTAAAAGAGAAGAGGCTATTACATACCTATGTTATTTTATGGATGAATCTAATGAATGGGTTCAAGGTGATTGTCTATTTGATGAAGAAGCTATAGAAAACTCTGATTTGAATGCGTTTTCTTTCTACAATTCAGATGATATGTATACATCTTGCTTTGGAGAATATTGCTGCAATGATTGTTTTATTGATGATAAAAAAGTTGCTATGATTTATTTTTATTCGTTTAAGTACCATGATTTTTTTATTCAAGACGATTTAGTAAATGCTAGTTTATATTTTGATAAAGCTATTGAGTTAGGTCTTGATTTTATTTCTTCTAATCAGTTAATTGCAAATTTAGATAAAAATACAGATTATGATTTTATGAATGGCAAGCCTATTGAAAACCCTATCTTTAACCTAAAATACCAGAATGTTTTGATTCTTCTAGGTCAGCTTTACTTAAAAAATGGTAACTATGAAAATGCAGCTTTAATTTTAAGTGATGTTTGTAATAATATAAATGCTTTTGAAGTTCAAACTATAATTGATTGCGTTCAAAGCTTCTAGTACACATTCTGTTACACAAAAATAAATATTATTTGATTATTTATTTAATAAATTATCTTAAATAAGGGAAATTATGTTTTACTATTTAATGTTAAATTTTTTGTTTGTATCGTTTATTTTTTCAAATCCAGTAGAATTACCAATTGGTTTTACCGAAAGTGAATTACAAAATAAGCATATTATTAAAAATATGGGAAGGCGTACGGTTCCACCTGTTGCACCAGTTAGAAGTATTGCTGAATATGAACCTATGCAAGGAGTATTAATTAGATATCCTTTTGGTATTTCAACTTCTCTTATTAGAGAAATGGCACAAGATGTTGTCATTTATTGCCTAGTCTCAAATAGTAATCAATCTAATGCATATAACTCTATGAATAATGGTGGTGTGAATATGGAAAATGTTGAGTTTATTATAGGATCGACAGATTCATATTGGACAAGAGATTATGGTCCTTGGTGGATTATTGATGGTAATAATGATATAGGTATAGTTGATTTTACTTATAATCGTCCTAGGCCAAATGATAATAACGCTCCATTAAAAGTTTCAAATCATTTAGGTGTTCCATATTATTCTGCTAATTTTGTAAGCACTGGAGGAAATTACATGACAGATGGTTTTGGAGTTTCAGCAGCAACTCATATAGCTTATACTGAAAACGATGAATGTAATACTAATGATCAAATAAGTGTTCCTTTAGCTTCTTGTACATATGTAGATAATATAATGCAGGAATATTATGGTATTAATACTTATCATGTAGTAGCTGACCCTAATAATGAATATATCGATCATATTGACTGCTGGGCGAAATTTTTATCTCCAAATAGAATTCTAATTAGAGAAGTGCCTACTTCTCATAGTCAATATCAAGAAATTGAAGAAGTTGCAACTTATTTTTCATCAATTCTTACATATGATGGAAGTCCCTGGCAGGTATTTAGGGTTAATACTCCTAATGATCAACCTTATACAAATTCTTTAATTTTAAATAACAAAATTTTTGTTCCGGTTATGAATAGTTCTTGGGATGATGATGCTTTAGTAGTTTATGAAAGTGCTATGCCAAACCATGAAATTTTACCTTTTGTTGGTTCTTGGGAATCTACAGATGCATTACATTGTAGGGTTAAGGGAATACCTGATTTATCTCTAATGGAGTTTAACGTTGGAGATATTAATCAAGATAATATGGTAAATGTCCAAGATATTATTATATTAGTATCAGTTATACTTAATGGTGAATCTAATATTTATGGAGATTTAAATATGGATGGGACAATAAATATTTTAGATGTTGTTCAAATTGTTAATATTATTTTAGGAAGATAAGATGAAAAAATATATATCGATATTAATTTTGTTTAGTTTTGCATTTTCTATTCAGTTATATAAAGAAATTACTATTGGAAAAAATAGTATTAATAGTTTATCTGATTTGCATGCTTTAGATATAGATGTTGATCACATTATAGTAGAAGATGAATTTTACCAGTTTGTTATTAGTGAAAATGATATAAATAAATTAGTTTCAAATAATATTGATTTTTTTGTTATTCATGAAGATTTAGAATCTTTTTATCAAAGTAGATTAATTCAAAATTATAATGATAACCGAGATTTTAATTATGGTTCAATGGGTGGATATTATACTTTTGAAGAAATTGAGAATAATCTTGATGAGTTGTCTAATACTTATCCAGAAATTTTTACTCCAAAATTTTCTATTGGTCAAACATTAGAAGGAAGAAATATATGGGGAATAAAAGTTAGTGATAATCCAAATATTGATGAAGATGAACCTGAAGCATTATATACAGGCTTACATCATTCAAGAGAACCTATGAGTTATATGAATTTATTTTATTTTATGCATTGGCTAGGTGAGAATTATACTAGTGATCCTCTAGCTACACATTTAGTTAATAATAGAGAATTATGGTTTATTCCTGCAATAAACCCTGATGGTTTAGTATATAATCAAACAATTGCTCCAAATGGTGGAGGAATGCAGCGTAAAAATGCAAGAGAAACATGTTCAGGAACGCCAGATGGAGTTGATTTAAATAGAAATTATAGTTATATGTGGGGCTATGATAATGAGGGATCAAGTGAAGATGGTTGTTCTGAAACATTTAGAGGCTCAGGTCCATTTTCAGAACCTGAGACTCAAGCAATAAGAGACTTTGTTGCAGATAAAAATTTTCCAATAGCATTTAATTATCACAGTTATAGTGATTTGTTAATATATCCGTTTGGCTATGAATATGAAAACCAAGCTCCTCAAGAGGATGTTGATATTATGATTGAATATGGTCAAGATATGGTGCAATTTAATGATTATACTTTAGGTACTGGACCTGATTTATTATATCCAGTAAATGGTGAGGCTTGTGATTGGATGTATGGTGTACATGATATTTTTGCTTATACACCAGAAATTGGAAGTAGTAATGATGGATTTTGGCCGCCTACAGATAGAATCTTTGATTTAGCTCAAGAAAATTTACATCCCAATCAGGTTTTAGCTTTAAATGTAGGATCAAAGTATGATGTTGATATTTCTTTAAATTCAAATACATTCTCTAGCAATGGCAATTATCCCCTTTCTATATCTATTATGAATAGAGGTATGGGTGATTCTAATGGTAGTTTAAATATTGTAATTCAATCATCTGAGAATTTGATTTTTGAACTAGAAGAAATTGTTATTAATGAATTAGGCTCTAGACAGACTATAGATTTAGGTGAAATTACTTATTTTCAATTAAGTGATTTTGCTCCATCTGGTGCTATAGAAGAGATTAAAGTTGTTGTTTTTGATAATGATAATTATTTTTATGAAGATTCTTTAAATATAGTAATTGGAGATTTAGTTAATATCGTTAATGAAAATTTTGAAAATTTAAATTCTAATTGGATAGTTGGTGATAGTGATGATGACGCTTCTGCTGGTATTTGGGAGTTAGATATCCCAAATGCAACTTATAATGATTCTGGACAATTAATTCAACCAGATTTTGACCATACAATTGAAGGAGAAAATTGTTTCATAACTCAAAATGGTAGTAGCTCAAATATTGGAGATGCAAGCCAGTCTGATATTGATAATGGAAAAACTACTCTTTTTTCACCTATCTATAATATATCTAATTATGATGGTGTTATAGTTTCTTATTGGAAATGGTTTACTAATGATCAAGGTAATAATCCTTCAACAGATGCATGGCAAGTTGATTTTTCAATAGATGGTGCAAACTCATGGGTAAACTTGGAGTATTCGACAGAATCTAATCTATTTTGGGAATATAAACAGTTTTTATTAAATGATTATTCTGAATTATCAAATGAGTTGCAATTTCGATTTATTGCTAGAGATGTTTTTAATGATGGTGACACTGGTTCTGGAGGATCTCTAGTAGAGGCTGCAATCGATGATTTTAGCTTAAATGGATTTGTAGAAAGTAGTAATGATTGTATTGTAGGTGATATCAATCAAGACAATGCAATAGATATACTTGATGTTGTAGTCTTAGTTAACATTTGTTTAGGCTCTATTGATTTAAATGATTTGTTATTATGTCTTGCAGATTTAAATGAAGATGGTTTTGTTAATGTGCAAGATGTAGTGCTGATGGTAAATTTAATTTTATCTTAAACACCTTTAGTATCTTCATCCCAAATTTGTTTGTGTAATTGAATTTGAAATCTAACGTTTAAATTATCTTTCAGTATCCATTTGACAAGCTTTTCTTCTTTTATTTTTTTATGAACAGGTGATATTAAAATTGAACATTTCTCATTTAATTTATGATTTTCAATTATATCTTTTGTCCATAAATAATCTTTTTTATCACCTATAACAAACTTTATCTCATCAGTTTTTTTTATATAGTTAAAATTATCTAATAAATTTTTATGTGACATATTGCTTGATGGACATTTAATATCTAATATAATATGCGTCTTTTTTGAAATTTCTTTTATTGATAAAGCTCCACCAGTTTCTATTAGTACTTTTTTATTTTTTCTTTCAAGTTCTTCAATAAGTTTTATACAATTTTTTTGTAATAATGGTTCGCCACCAGTTACTTCTACTAAATCGCAATTATATTTATCAACTTCATTTATTATTTGTTTAATAGTCATTTCCTTACCATCATAAAATGCATATTCAGTATCGCAATAAGAGCATCTAAGATTACAATAGGTTAATCTTATGAAAATACATGGAATCCCAGAATATGAAGATTCTCCTTGAATGCTATAGTAAATTTCGTTAATCTTTAAATTCATTGTTTTACAAAATCATTTATCGCTTTTTTATAGTTTTATATATTTATAATTTATAATAATAACTTTCAATAAATTAAATATAAAAAAGATAAATATCATGGAATCTCCCAAATTATTTATTCCAGGACCTACACATGTTACTAATGAAATATTAGAAGCTTTGTCTACACCACAAATTGGTCATAGAACTCCTGAGATTTCAGATTTAATAGATTATATTGTTGAAAATACTCAAAAGATTTTATATACTAATAATCATATTTATTTAGCCTCGCATGCAGCAACAGGATTATGGGAAATGGGTACTAAAAATAGTGTTTTGAAAGGTGTATTGCACTGCGTTAACGGAGCATTTAGTTCTAAGTGGGCTCTATCATCTCAAAAATTAGGTATGAATACTACTACTATTGATTATGATTGGGGAAAAGGTGTTAATGTTAATGATATTGATAAACTTCTTTCGACTGGTAATTTTGATGTTTTAGCAATGGTCCATAATGAAACATCTACTGGTGCAATGAGCGACTTGAATGCTATTGCGGAATTATTAAAGAATAAATATCCAGAAGTTGTTTGGTTAGTTGATGCAGTAAGTTCTATGGCTGGAGTTAAGATTGAAGTTGATAGGCTTGGTATTGATTTTTTATTATCTTCAACACAGAAGGCCTGGGGACTTCCTGCAGGATTTTCAATATGTTCTGTATCTGAAAAATTAATTAAAAAATCTTCTTTAGTTAAAGATAAAGGCTATTTTCTTGATATCGAAGTATATGAAAAATATTATGCAAAATCACAGACACCAACCACTCCATCAATTCCTCACATGTTTGGATTTAAGAAGGTTCTCGAATTGATTGAAAAGGAAGGAATTGATAATCGTTGGGAGCGTCACAAAGAAATGTCTAGTTTTGTTAGAAGCTGGGGTTTAAATCATGGGCAAGAATTATTTCCTGAAAATGGTTGTGAATCATACACTCTTACATGTTTTAAAAATAAATTAAATTGGGATATAAATAAAATTTATGACTTATTACTTGAAAAAGGTTACAGAATGGATAGAGGATATGGAAATCTTAAAGGAAAAGTCTTTAGAATACCTCATATGGGTAATATTTATTTAGATGATATTAAAGAGTATTTAGAAAAAATTGATGAGGTCTTATGTCATTAAAAATTTTAATAACTGACCCTATATCAAAGGCTGGCATTGATATGTTGAGAGATGCGGGCATGGAAGTTATATATAAACCTGATAATACTAATGATGAAATCCAGTCAATTGTAAGTGATGTGCATGGATGGATTATTAGAAGCGGAACAAAAATAAATAAACAATTTATTTTAGAAGCAAATAAACTGCAGATAATTGGACGAGCCGGAGTTGGTACTGATAATATTGATGTTGAATCAGCAACTTCTAAGGGTATTATTGTTATGAATGTGCCTGATGGTAATACAATTTCTGCTGCAGAACATACAATGGCGATGTTGCTTTCATTATCAAGAAATATTCAATTAGGGCATATGGGGCTTGTAAATGGGGAGTGGAATAGGCATAAATTAACAGGAACTGAATTAAAGAGTAAAATTTTAGGTGTTGTTGGTTTAGGTAAAATTGGAAGGGAAGTCATCAAAAGAGCTTTATCATATGATATGAAAATTATTGGTTATGATCCTTACGTAAATCAAGATCATTTTGACCAAGAAGATATAAAAGTTGTAGATTTGGATTATTTAACTCAACAAAGTGACTATATATCCATTCATGTCCCTATGAATGATTCAACAAAAAATTTATTTAATTATGAAAGATTAAGCAACATGAAAAGTAATGCTAGGATAATTAATGTTGCAAGAGGTGGTATAATAAATGAAGAAGATTTATCTAAAGCATTAAATAATAAAATAATATCTGGAGCAGCTATTGATGTTTTTGTGAATGAACCCATAAATAAAGATCATGTTTTTTTAGATACAAAGAATATTTTATTAACTCCTCATTTAGGTGCTTCAACATTTGAAGCAAAGGAAGGTGTTAGTTTGTCAATTTGTAAACAAATAATTGATTATTTTGATAGTGAAAAGTTAACAAATGCTATTAATATACCTATAGCTGATACAAGTATTATGAAAAGAATGTTACCATATTATAACTTATCTGAAAAAATGGGAGTTATGGCTTCACAATTAACTGATTCTCCAATTAAGGATGTTGAAATTGTTTGTTATGGAGATGCAGATGATAGTAAATCAATTTCTCTAACATTTATGAAAGGTCTTCTTTCTAAAATTACTGATAATAGAGTTAATATGGTTAATGCTAATATTATTGCTAGAGAAAGAGGTATTAACTTTAAACACTCTTATAATAGTAAAGATATTTCTTATGTTAACTTGATTGAATGTAAAATTAAAACGGAAAATGATTTTGTTGAGTTGTCAGGTAGTGTTTTTTCTAAAAATCATTTGCGTGTTGTTAATATCATGGGTTTTGATATTGATCTTAATCCTAAAGGAGTTATGTTATTTATAAAAAATAAAGATGTTCCCGGAGTTGTGGGTAAAATTGGTACTGTTTTAGGTAGTCTAAATATAAATATAGCAGGCTATTTACTTAGTAGGGTCGAAAGTAATGATTTTGCTTATGCAGTTATTAAGTTAGATTTAGAAATTGAAAAGAATGTTGTAAGTACTCTTAATGATTTAGAAGAAATTATAAATATTAAACAGTTAATTTTATAAATATGTCATCAATTTTAGATTCTTTTATTAATTATTTGATTACAAAAAAAAAGGATAATCAAAAGCAAATTAATAGAATGTTTCAACATATTAAAGAAAGTAGTAAAGCTTTTAATGAGCAAGGTGTTAATAAAATTGAATTAGAGAAAAGTAAATTTGCATTAAAGAAAAAATATTATGATTTAGGTAAATATATTTCTAATCATTTTATTAATGATGGTATAAGTGATTTTTCATATAAAGAAAAATATACACTTTTAAATAAAGAAATTGAAAAAATAAAAAATTATATTGATGCTTTTAATAGGGATAAATGAATGTACAATTCATATTGAAATTTAAAATATTTGTTTTTAATTTAGTTTATCATATTATATGTTTAAAAATCTAAAAAAATATAAAATTATCTTAATTGATGAAAAGACTTTAGGAGTTAAAGAAATTAGTTCTAAAAGTCTTTTTTATTCTATTATAGGCGCTGCTTTTTGTTTTTTTATTTTTTTATTTATTTCTTTTTATTCTACAGATATAAATAAATTTTTAAGTCTAAAATCCATTTTATGGCATAAATCAAAAAATGTTGAACTTCAAAATCTTGTTAAAGAACAAGACAAAAAAATTGATATTTTAATAGATCAGATTGATAGTTTATCCAAAAGAGATGAAAATTTAAGGAAGATTATTAAACTACCTCCTATAGATAATGATATTAGAAAATTAGGTGTAGGTGGAGCTAAAAAAACTAATAAGATAATTAATGATATAAATTATTTATTGCCAGATGATATTGAATATGATTTTTTAGATAGAATTAACTTTATAAAAAGAAGTGTTAATCTTGAGAATTTAAGTTATTCTGAAATAGAAGAATATACGAATAAAAAATTAGAAGAATTATTGCATTATCCTGGCATTTATCCAATATCCCGTAAAAATAGCCGCTTTACTTCTGGGTATGGTTATAGAATAGACCCATTTTCCAAAAAAAGAAAACATCATAAAGGAGATGATTTTTCTGCAAAAATTGGTACAGATGTCATTGCTACTGCTAATGGAATAGTTAAAACTTCAAAGAGAAGTTATATTTCTGGAAATTATATTCAAATTGATCATGGTAATGGATATGTTACTACTTATGGTCATTTATCTGAACGATTAGTTAAAAAAGGTGATAAAATACATCGTGGCGACATTATTGGAAAAGTAGGAAATACTGGTAAATCTACCGCACCTCATTTGCATTATGAAATTAGTTTTAATGACAAGCATATTAATCCCAGGGGTATTTATTACGATTTATCTTTAAATGATAAAAAATAAAGTAATTCTCCTTTTTTTTTATAAATTATACTATGAATAATAAATATTATATAGAGACATATGGATGTCAAATGAATGTATATGATTCTGAATTAGTTGGTGGTCAATTAGAAAAGTTAGGATATTCTAATACAGATAGTGTTGAAAATGCTGACTTAATTTTTTTAAATACGTGCTCAATAAGAGAAAAAGCTGAAGAAACAGTACATAATAGACTTAGTAATCTTCATCATTTAAAGAAAAAAAATCCTAAATTACTAATTGGCTTGTTAGGTTGTATGGCTCAGAATCTTAAAGATGATATTTTAGAGACTAAGCCATATGTTGATATTATTTTAGGTCCAGATTCCTACAGGAACTTAGAAGATATAATTAAGTATAGAAAAGCAGATATTAATAATATTGTAGATACAAGGTTATCTAAGTTTGAAGTTTATGATGATCTTTTTCCATCAAGAAAAGCAGGAATAAATGCTTGGATTTCAATTATGAGAGGATGTGATAAATTTTGTACATTTTGTATAGTCCCTTTCACACGAGGGAGAGAAAGAAGTCGTCCTATTGAAACAATTATTAAAGAAGCTGAAAATGCAGTTAAAAGTGGTTTTGTCGAGATAACATTACTAGGTCAAAATGTAAATTCATATTCTACTTCTAATGGAGATTTCCCTGTTTTACTTGATAAAGTAGCTCAAGTTAAAGGCATTAAAAGGATTCGATATACATCCCCTCATCCAAAAGATATAAATGATGATTTACTTAAAATTATGTCTAAATATGAAAATATTTGTAATTATATACACTTGCCTCTTCAATCAGGTTCTGACAAAATTTTAAAAAGAATGAATAGAACTTATACAAAGCAACAATTTTTAAGCTTGGTTGCAAAAATAAAGCGCTATTTACCTAATTGTTCGATAAGTACTGATATAATTGTTGGATTTCCTGGTGAAACCGAAGATGATTTTATGGACACACTTGATGTTGTCAAGCAAGTTAGCTTTAATTTTTCTTATATGTTTAAATATTCTTCTAGGCCTGGTACTAAAGCATCTCAGTTTTCAGATCAGCTGACAGAACCAACTAAGCAAAAACGTTTAGAAAAACTTATTGAGTTGCAAAAAAATACAACTCTTAAAGTAAATCAGAAAAAAATTGGGAAAATAGAAAATATTCTTATTGAAAAAGAAAGTAAAAAATCTAATTTATTTTGGGCTGGTAGAACTGAAGGTAATACTTGGGTTGTTATAAAAAAAGGAAAAGAGAAAATTAAAGATATAGTCCCAGTATATATTAATGATGCACAAGGTGTAACTTTATTTGGAACAAATTTAAAAGAAAAGGAAAAAATGCATGAAGTTGCTTAAATATATATTATTTGTTATTATCTTAATTACTTGTGTCTTTTTTATTATTCAGTTAGATAAATTGAATACATTAGATTCAGGTCCAATAATGATTAAATTTCCATATTTATCATCTATGGAAAATTATGCTGATGGAATACAGGTTTGGGAAGCTATTATTCTTACTCTTTCAATAGGTGTTTTTATAGGTTTTATTATTGCTTTATTTCAGATTATATCTCAAAAAACTGAAATTATATCTCAAAAATCTAAAATCAGACAATTATCAAATGAGTTATCAACTTTAAGAAATCAATCAATTGATGATGATATTGATTTAGAAGATTCTACTGAGGATTCAGATCAAATTTAATAATGAATTTTTTGATTGTTATATTATTATTAGTTATTGTAATTGGATGTATATATTTCTTCTTTATAAAAAAAACTGAATCAACAAATATCAAAGAGTTGTATGCTGAAGGTCTTGATATGCTTGTTTCTGGAAAAAGAAAAGCAGCTTATAAAAATTTTAAATCAATAGTAGAAAAAGATTCAAACAATATTCGTGCTTACATTAGGCTTGGACAAGTATTAAGAGAAGGAGGTAAGGCTGCAAAAGCAATCAAAATGCATAAGAATTTATTAGTTAGAAAAGATATTACTATTTATGAAATGATTGAGTTGTATAAAAATCTTACCTTAGATTATTATAAAATAAATAATTATAAGCAATCTATTGTTGAATGTAAGAAAATTTTAGAATATGAGAGTAATAATGAATGGGCAATAAATCAACTTATATTATTAAGTGTTAAAGATAAAGATTGGTCACAAGCTACACATTTTTTAAAAACATCTTTTGAAAAAACTGGAAAAACTGATAAAAATAAACTATCTTTATTTAAAATTCAACAATCTAAAAAATTAATTAATGAAAAGAAGTTTAATGAAGCTAGAGAAATATTAGATAAGGCATTAAATTTAAAGCAAGATTCCTATCCCGTATATTATTTTATTGCTAAAAGCTATTCAGAAGAAAGCTCTATCGAATATAATAAAGCTGTTGAAATACAAAATAAGGGCTCAGAAAGTCTATCTGATTCAAATGAATATAATCAATTTCTTGAGCAGGCTAAAAAGATTTTATCTAAAGCAATTCCATTTTGGGTTCACTTTACAGAAATCAATCCAAACCAATCATGGTTAGTTTTACCTTCACTTAAAGATGCTCTCTTTGTATTAGATAGATATTCTGAGTTAGAAAATATTTTATTGCAGTTAAATGAAAAAAATAAAGATAATATAGAGATTCTTGTTTCTTTGGCAGATTATTATTCTCATAAAGGTGAAGTTGGTAAAGCTATCAATTTAATAGATTCTTATGAAAATAATAGAGAAGAAAATTTTGTTTTAATTAAATTAATGAAAGTTAAACTAGAATTGCAAAAAACAAAAAATAATGTTTTATCTAATGAATTGGATAAAATATTTAATCTTTTAATTAAAGATAAAAGATATCAATTCTTAAATGATGAATCTTCTTCATCTGATATGAAATGGTTATTAGAAGAAGATGATCTTTATTCAGAAAATTAAATATGTATGCTTTTATTTTTATTTCTATTTTAATTTCAAGTTCTTATTGTTTGAGCAACTCTGAGAAAAAAATTGATGAAATTATGAATGGAAATTATAGTTTAGAAGAAATTAGCTTGATTAATAATGAACCTGAATCTATTTATTTAAAGGGCTTAACAGAAATTGATGGTGAAAAATCCAAAGATTTCTTTTTAGAATATTATAATAAATATTCTAATAATAAATATTCAGCTTCAGCTGTTGTTAAAATAGCAGAATATTTTTATGCAAAAGGTTCATATGTGCAAGCTGCACATTGGTACCAAAAAATCCCAATAAAATATCCTAACTCAGATTATGTTGATAAATCTATAAGTTATCACTTAAACTCTTTAGTTATTTCAGGACAAGTCGATAGTGCTAAATATTATACAAAAGTTTTTAAAAAAAAATTCCCAAAATTAAAATTTAATTATGATTTTATTCCAACAAATAAAATAAGTAATAAACCGTTAGTTGACAGTAAAAGTAGTTCGATTTCGAATGGTTTTACTATTCAAGTAGGAATATTTAAGCAGTATCGTTCAGCATTATATAAAAAGAAAATTTTAATGAGTGAGGGGTTTGCTAGTAATATTAAAGAAGTCTTTATTGATAATCAAAAGCTATATTCTTTAAGATTAGGCTCATTTAAAAAAAGAAGTAATGCTGAAAAAGAAGCATTAAGATTAAAATCGAGAACTGGTATTTACAATTCTATTATAATTGAATTGTAAGAATTATGGAAGCGAATGTGATCCTGGTGGACGCCGCGGTCTTCAAAGCCGTTGTTCTAGGTAAAACTGGAAGGTGGGTTCGATTCCCACGCGTTTCCGCAAGATATGAAAATAAATTTTATCATTAGCTATTTAGTCAAAATTGTTTGGACTATTGTTTTTCTATTAATTGTTTTTTTAGATAGAAATAATAGTACTATGGTTATTATAACTATAGGGTTGTTATTTTTTATAACTCTTATAACAGTTATAAGATCATTAGTTTCAAGAAATGAATGGAGAGAAATTATTGAAGATGGAGATGTGGAAATTAAAGATAAGATTAAATTTTAATTGTATTATATTTTTATGTTTTTTTAGTATACTTTTCTCACAAGGTATAATTATTAATAAAGGCTCTTCTACTACACACTCATTGTTTGGTGATTATTCTAAAAGACACAATCTAAAAGATTTTAACTATCAAATATCATATGCAATTATACTTAAAGGTAATACTGAAATTAATTTTTCATATATAAAAGAAAAGCAATTTTATCGAGAAAATATTTCAAGTATTGAAATGAGTAATTGGGAGGAGTTTGCATCTTTTGGTTTATCATATTATTTGAAACCCCATTTTTTTTTTAATTTTGGAATAAAAACAAATTATAATATTCCTAAAAGGGATGCTCTAAATAGAATTTCTTCATTTTCTTTTTTACTTAACAAAAAAATTAGTGGTTTATCAAGTACAGGTTTAACTTATGTCCCATATATAGAATTTAAAAAAAAATATACCGGAAAATATTTTGATGTTTTAGAAAATATTAAAAATGCTTCAGAAATATTTGAAAATTCTGATAATATTGAACTAGGTTGCTATATAACATTCAATGATTTTTGGATAAAACCTTATTATAAAGAAAATCTTGATAATAATTATAGATATGAAGGTGTAGAAATAGGCTTTTGGGATACTGTTTTTAAGTAGCTTATCCTCCTAGGATTATATTAACTATTGAAACAATATCTAAAATGTTTACTAATCCATCACTATTAACATCAGCTGCTTCATTTTGTTCTGCGCCTAACACTATATTTACAACAGATATTATATCTAGTATATTTACTATTCCATCCTCATTGATATCCCCTGAAATATTAGTATTATCAAAGTAGTTATATCCATATTTTTGAGCTCTAGCAACAAGAATATTATTTCCGGGATATGTATATTCCCATACAATATCTCCGTTTAATGTAACCTCAAAAATATATCCATCATTTGCATCTGTAATTATTGTATTCCCATTTGGAAGTCTAAATGCACCACTTTGTACATCTGAAAAGAAAGCACCACCTTGATAAAGCCATTCCCATGAATCAGGACCAAAAGGTTGATTGTCATTAATAATATAATTTCCATCCACATCTATTGGAGGTATGAATTCTAGAGCTGCAGATTGACTGTTAGATTGTCTATTATTAAATAGAATAAGATTTCCTTCTCCTGGATATCCTTCTTTAATCCAATTTACACTGTGTTGTCCACCTAGTATTTCATCTGAGCTATTACCTCTACCGTAATTACTTGGATTGCCCCATCTATATAGAAAATCACCACCTTTTCCTGAATTTCCACCAGAATGGCTAGCAGCTTCTTCAGTAGTAGTACTATGGTCAATAATATAAATTTCATTTTGATATCTTGAAGAAAATACAATTTGATCTAATTCTTCATTATAATCAATAGCATTAACATGCATCCAGTCACCATTTGCATTTCCACCGGGGCCACCATTACTCCCAGCATCACCGCAATTTATATCCATTAGTTCAGGGTATTCAGAAGGTTGCCCATATGTAGCACTATATTGAGGACCTCTATCTTGAACTAAGTGATCTTTAATATGCCATTCCCAAACTACTGAATCAAAATTATTGATTGATTCAGTTCTTCCATCCAAGGTTGGTTCTATCTCATAAAATGCGAGCATCCACATTTGATTTAAACTGTTGTTTACACTTGAGCGACCTAAATCTTGCCATTCACTTGAATAGAGTCTTTCCCAAGCAATAACAACAAAATTTCCATTTGGGAGGACTGTTATATCATGGTGATGTTGATTGATTGTACTTGAAATATCATACCTATATAGTAATTCCCCTTCCCAATTATATATATCCACTCTACCACCAACACCTCCAGATTCCATTGTAGGATTATTTGATCTGCAAGGGTAGTATAGAAGTGTATTCTCAAACCCAGGTTCATCTCCTTGTAGTAAATATGGCATACTCGCAGGTCCATTGGAGTGTGACCAAGTATTTATATTACTTCCATCAATATCTTTTAAAAAAGTTGTATTTGCATTACCTATTCCACCAGGAGTAAAAAGGATATAGCCTTCGTATACATCCTGAGTGAAGGTAATAGACAATAGAATTGTAAAAATAGGTAATCTTAAAAAGTGCATTTAATCTCCTAGTAATATTTAAATTTAATCTTTTAAATAGGTTAAAGTATAATTAATAATGTAATACATTGTTACTAAAATTTTAAAATCATTGAAGCAGCAGATAATCCTGCCCCAGTTCCAACAAAATAAATTAAATCATTTCTTTTTATTTGATTTTTAGTATATGTAAGTGCTAGTGCTAATGGTAAGGATGCTGCAACACAATTACCAGTTTTAGCGATTATATCTACTACTTTTTCTTCTTTAAAACCACCATACTTTGAATAAGCTTTAATTGCTAAATGAGAAGCTTGATGAGGAATTAACAAATTTATATCATTAGGTGTTAGATTATTTTTTAATAAATCCTCTTTTATCATATTATATACTTTTTTTCTTGCCATTTTATATATCGATGGACCATTCATTGAGAATAAATTATCATCTGAAGTTGTTTTTATATC
>CEQN01114769.1_pt1 | contig 19074 bp, 17 predicted proteins | sample 427011 | NCBI WGS metagenome assembly CEQN01 (sample SAMEA2621277, study PRJEB7988) | marine metagenome | biome: marine biome (ENVO:00000447); feature: deep chlorophyll maximum layer (ENVO:xxxxxxxx); material: "saline water (ENVO:00002010), including plankton (ENVO:xxxxxxxx)" | depth 120 m
ATTTTGAAAATATAAATATTACTTTTCCATTTACACCTCCTTTCTCGCTTGTAAACAATTTTTCCTTAAAAATTCTAAATCAATTATATTATTTCTTAAATAAGACCTCTAAAAATTCTATCCAACATTATAAAAAATTCTTCTTCCCGCTTGATATAATAAATAATTGGAATAAGGCATATGGCAAAAAAGGTTTTTTCCAATATCAATTTGTTGTACCAAAAAAAAATGGACCTCAAACAATTGAAAAAGTATTAGAAATCATTAATAAAAACAATCAAGTGCCGGCATTAGGAGTTTTAAAAAACTTTGGTGATGTAAAATCCATAGGATTAAATTCTTTTCCTTTTGAAGGGGTAACTCTTTCTCTAGATTTTCCAAATAAAGGGGAGAAAACCAAGAAATTGTTTGATGAATTGAATAAAGTTATTTTTGAAAATAATGGGAGAATTTATCCGGCTAAAGACGCATTCATGAACCCTAAAGAGTTTCAAGAGAGTTATGAAGGAGTGAATAATTTTAGGAAATATATTGATTCAAAATTTTCTTCTGGTTTTTGGAAAAGAGTAAATAAATGAGTAATGATTATATTTGCCTTAAAATGAAAACATGATTTTAAATAAAAGCATTTATGTTGATAAAAAAACTGACGTCTCACTCAAAGAATTCCTGGGTTTAATAGATATTGAACAAGAGAGCAACGATCTTTCATGTTTTTTATGTAAAACAAGAAATTTTGAATTAATTTCAAATAGAGACAGGTATGGTCTGTTCTACCCAACTGGGGTATGTTTAGATTGTGGCCATGTTCAGCAAACAAGCTATTTAAATGCTGAAAGTTTAAATATATTTTATGAAAGTCACTATAGAGATATATATAAAACAGGATCACCTCAAGAATTATTTTTAGGTCAGTATTTTAAGGCTGCAAAGAAAATTGATAACTTTATTGGTGATACCAGCAAAAAAAATATATTAGAAGTTGGTTGTGGCCCTGGGGGGATACTCAAATACTTTCATGATAAATATAATTCTCAAGTATTAGGTATTGATTTGGATCAAAGATATTTAGATTTTGGGAAAGAAAATGGCCTCAGTTTAATAAACTCTACAATTGAGGGCTTTGAAAGTGAACAAAAGTATGATCTAATTATTGTTTGCCATGTGTTGGAGCATTTAAATAATCCAATAGATTTTCTTGAAAAACTAAGAAGTTTACTTGTTGAAAATGGATCAATTTATATTGAAGTACCTTCATTGGAATCAGTTAAAAATGGTGCATACGGAAAAAATTTACAAAACTTTTTTCACATAGCTCACATTTCTCACTTTACCGAAAAAAGTATTCAGAGACTAGTTTATTTATCAGATTATAAAATTATAAAATTCAATAACACAATTCAAGTAATGATTCAAAGCTCTTCTCAAAACGATGAGAATTCCCTTACTAGTGAAACAAATTCTTACAAATATACAAAAGATTTATTAAAAGATATAAGTAATTCTGAAAATAAATTTGGATTTTTATTTTTAAATATATTCGTTCTCTTTTTTTACAGAAAAACGAGGCTTAGAGATTTAGTGAACCTAGCTAAAATTAAGTTTTTTAAATCTAAATACAATTCTAAAAATTAATGTTAAATTTTTAGAATTGTAAAAATATATCTAATTATTCTTTGATAAACCATCCAAAAACATCTTTACTTTTGTCATCGATGTAAATATCTGCATTTGGTTTTCCAAACTCCAACCTATGGTACTTTACACCCCATTCTTCAAACTGAGACTCTGTAATTTTTTTCCAATCAATTCCTGTTTTAAAACCTCTAGCAGTGAAAAACACAATTTCATTACCTTGATCGTATAATGTGTTTACTTCTTTTATCCTATCAAAATAAGGTTTTGCATCTGAATAATCAACTTCTTGGCTGCAGATTGTTCCGTCTATGTCAAAGCAGTAAATCATTGATTTGCAAGGTAATATTTCATTATTGAGTTTGTGTAATTTAAATCTTGCTCTAACAGAGATCTGACTTCTCTAAATTCATCCACTGTATCAACGCCTATAAGTTTATTTTCAACAGGAAAGCTATAAACATTTATATCATTTTCCAAGCATCTTATTAACTCGATATTTTCGTTTTTCTCAACAGAAGAAGGTTTGAATTTAATTATTTTTTTTAATGTACTAAATTCAAAACAAAATACTCCAATATGAATTGATTTATTTTTTCCATTTCTTGAATAAGGAATATCAGCTCTACTTATATACATCACTTTGTTTTTTGAAGAAAAAACTAATTTTGTAGAATTTAAGTCTCCACTGGATGCCATATCTTGATGAAGCGTTGTAACTTTAGCATCTATATTTTTTTTAAGTTTATTAATGAGTAAATTTATGTTACTACCTTTTATTAATGGCTCGTCACCTTGTATATTCACTATTATGTCATTTCCTCTAAGTTTTAGAAGTTTGCCGGCTTCGGCACATCTTTCAGTCCCATTAGAGTGATTTTCAATAGTTTTAATATAATTAATTTTTAATTTTTCACACCAATCAATAATCTCTTTATCACCAGAGCATACATATACTTCATCTAATTTTGAATTAACTGATTGAAAGTAAGTATGAGCAAAAAGTGGATAACCTGAAATTTTTTTTGTAAGTTTATTTTTTAATCTTTGGCTATCTAGTCTGCATGGAATTAATCCAACTGAATTAATTTTCATTTTCTTTTATATTAAAATTAAATTCTACAATCTGATCAACAAGCTCTTCAAATTTAGAGAGATATATAGAATTAGGTCCATCACTAGGAGATTCATTTGGATTTGGATGAACTTCAAAGAAAAAGTTATCAACACCCATTGCACTAGCAGCTCTTGCTAGACCCGGTACCAAGTCTCTGTCGCCTCCACTTGAATCTTCTTCCAAGCTTGGCTTCTGAACTGAGTGAGTAACATCAAAAACTATAGGTACATCAAAATTTTTCATCATGTACTCCATGCCGGTGAAATCTACAACCAAATTGTTATAGCCGAATGAAACCCCTCTTTCTGTAATCCATACTTCCTTTGCATCAGAACATTTACTTAAGATTCCATTAATGTCCCAAGGCGCCATGAATTGGCCTTTTTTGATATTGATTATTTTTCCGGCATCTATTGCTGACCGTATTAAATCAGTCTGTCTACTCAAAAATGCAGGAATTTGAATTATGTCTACCTGTTCTTTGACCAATTCAGCTTGATAGGTTTCATGAATATCAGTTGTAGTTTTTATATCTAATTGGTCTCTGATAATTTTAAAACCATCAATACATTCTTCTAAACCCACACCTCTTTTCCCAGAAACTGAGGTTCGATTTGCCTTATCAAAACTTGCTTTAAAAATATAATCTATCGAATAATTCTTACAAATATCTCTGCATGTTTCAGCAATTTCTAAAGATATTTCGATATTTTCATATTGGCACGGACCTGCAATAATTTTCATTATTAGCTTGATTTCCCCCCGTTAGATCTTCTATCAATGTCATCCGAATTGAACTCTGACCAATAAAATTCGTATGCAACACCATCTTTTAATCCCTGAAATTGATGATAAAATCCAGGTTCAACTTTATAAAAGCCACCTACTTCTAATGTAATCTCTGAATAGTCATTATCATCTTTTTTGTCCCAAACTCTTACTAGTAGCTTTCCAGACTCTACATAAAATGCATTATATTTATTCTTGTGTACATGCTCAGAACAATGGAATCCTTCCTTGTATTCCAATCTGTGAACTTCAAATATTGAATTTTTAAAGACTTCTTGGGTAAATCCCCATATTTTTTCTTCCATCAAATAAAGTATAGAAAATTTCTTATCTAACTTTATATTTATTATTTTTTAATATTTTTTTCAATATAATCTAATATATTCAATGGCAATAATTTAATAAACATAGCAGAAACCTTCAGACCAATTGTTGGATATACAATACCATTACTTTCAATATGTTTGTGAATAAGCATCCCTGCTTCAAACTTATCTAATGTGAAAGGTGGGTTATTATGACTTTCCGACATTTCTGTTTTAATTTTTCCAAATCTTAAAATCAAAAAATTAAAACCACTATTTTTGATATATTTTTCTGTAAGTGATTTCGAGATTCCGTAAATGTAGTTTTTTTTTCGAGATTTTATTGCAGCAATTGTTGATATAAAAATAAATTTTGCATTTTTATTTTTCCTGACAACATTTTTTGTAATCAAAGAAGGTATCAGAAAATTGATTTTGAATGTATCAAATATTTCTTCGATACTTGGAATATAGCTTGGTCTATTTTCTCTTAAATACCCATTAAAGAAAACAATATATGGGTTTTCAAATGTATGTACATACTCAGAAATTGAATCTATGTCTTCAATATATTCATTTACTAGTAAGTCAGGATTTGATCTTTTTTTAGACGAAATCGTATGAACTTTAAATGTCTCAATTTCATTAATTATCTTAAAGAATTCTTTTGCAAGTTCAGAAGAAGACCCCATTAAAATTATATCTTTTTGCATTCTTAATTCCAATCGTTCTGAAGGCTAAATTAATTAAAAATAGAAATATATAAATAAAATTAATATTGCTACCAATAATCCTATTAATACTTTATCTTTGAAAAGTCCAAAAACAAAATCTTCAAGCTCTGCTTTCTTTGAATTATTTATCAATCGAAATATTATGTATACAAAAATTGCGTTGTAAGCAATTAAAGCAATTATTTTATAATTCGAAAAATCTTTTGTCAGATTTATGCTCCAGAGTATTAATGATAGATTTGTTGCAATGCCCAACATTATTAATATATAGTTGAAATTTAATTTATTGTTTTGGTCAATTAATTTTTTATGAAACAAGTTATCATCTATGAACTTTTTATGCAAAATTGAATTTTTTTTCAAATATACGATGAACATAGAAATAAAAAAAGTAAAAATATACAGAAATATTGTTATATCAAGATTTACAACAATTCCTCCTATTGTCAGTCTTATCAAAAAAAGAGTAGAGATAGCAATCGAATCAATAAAATTTATAAATTTTAAATTTTTTGTGTAAACCACAGCTATAAGTAAATATATTAAATATAAATACACAATTTCAATTTCATAATTTATATAAGTAATTAATAACGAACTAGCAAAAAGAAAATAAGCGATTCTTTTTGCTATTTTTTCACTTACTTCCCCGGAAGCTATTGGTCTATATTTTTTTTCAGGATGATTTCTATCTAAATCTATGTCATTTAGATCATTTAGAATATAATTTCCAGAAACGTAAAAAGAAAATAAAAAGAATAAGCCTATAGAATCTAAAAACTTGTCAAGATCAAATGAATTAGATAAAACAATTGGAATAATTATTAAAGTATTTTTGGCCCACTGCCACGGCCTAAGTATTTTAAAATACAATTTGTAATCAGAATTTAATGAATTCATTAATCTTATTTACATTTTCTTTTTTTCTTGATATAAAAGTATAAATTAAAAATAAGTAGATTAAATAATTAAATTTATTGAATCTCAAAAGATAGACTATGTTTATTTCCTCAACACAGCATTGAGGGACTCTCCATAAAGTTGTATATAGTATTAGTAATATCGCACTGCCTATATTTAGACTCTTTTCGAATGAATTCGAATTACTAATAAAATAAATTGAACTTATTGCAACAAAAATTATATGAAGCCATCTTCCCCAATCTATTGCTATAAAAAATAAAGGCAATATAGCAAAGAGTGAAAAAGTAAATAACTTTATGTTTTCTTTTAACCAACCACTAAATAAAAAAGGGATTAACGCAATTACAAAATAAACACCAAAAACAAACAGATAATTACTGTCTTCAAAAATTCTATTCACCGATGAGTAGAACGATCCAAGACTGTCTTGTTGCAGGTAATAAGCTTTTGTGCAATCTAAATTTTCTACAACCATGTATATTTCGTTACATAATGAATCAGTTATTTCTGGACTAATTGGATATTGAAAATATACTCCAATAAAAATAATCGATATAGAGATAAGTACTAACAATAATTTAAAATCAATTTCTATTTTTTTTAAAAAAAACAAAATTGTCAATAAAACTACAGTAAATAAATTTACCTCATGTGAGAGGATGCTAACTACATATAAAACTACAATAAAAAAATTGTATTTAAGATCTATTTCCTTAACACTTGATCGTAAAATTAGTAGAAAACAAATAATACCCAGGAGTTCTTTATTGCCTACTCCCTTTGAAACATTGAATATTGGGTAAAGAATGTATAGAGGCGAAAATAATACAAAGAAGGAATAGATGTTTTTGTTAGACTCTTGAAATATTTTTAAGGAGATATAAATTATAAAAAAATGTAAAAAGAATATCAATATAGGAATTATCGTGTATGAAATAAAATTTAGATCATTAAAAAAAGTTAATAAAAAAGAACCAACAAGTCCTCTTCTTACAAACCCAAAATTATAATTTATCAGCCATTCAGCAATATTATTAGCATAGGAGTAATTAAAAAAAATATAGATTGCTCTAGTGCCAATAAGTCCTGAAATAAAAAATATTGACTTATTATCTAATTTACTTATAAATTCTTGAAATGAGTTAATTGTTTTTCTTAAATAATCATTATTTGTTTGCATTAAAAATATAAGATATGTAATTAATATTTCTGAGAAGATGATTTCGTAGCTGTATAGAAATTTAAACTCCTCTGAAATAAAATCTATGCTAAAAATTCTATAAGTTATGAGATTAAAAAGTGTAATGACAATCAAGAAAAATTTGTATCTATATGAAAAAAAATTTACAAAAAATAAAAACAATAGAATAAAGCCAGTGTTTTTAATTATTTGAAATAATAAACTATCGCCCGATACCTCAACACGAATTACTGGCCAACCATCTTCTATTAATTGAATTTTATTTAGACATTTTATACTTTGAGGATCTTTAATAAAATTTGTATGGTATTTATATATTTGATATGACTTGTCTGCCTCATCAAAGTCATAAAAATTAATTTGATTTATTGTATATGTACACGAATTTTCAGTGCTAAAATTTTTATAATCAAGATCACTTTTAGCGAAGTTTGTTACGAAGCTTGCAAAAAAAATGTAAATAAGAAAGTAAGCAATTAAGACAATTGAGAGCAAATTTTTTTTCGTTATATTTACCATTTGTAATACGTCATTAGGTTATAAAATCTATATGATTATATATATTCTAAGTCTGACTTTATTGATTTTTACCAATAAAATATAAAAATATGCCAAAACTAAATAAATCAAAAATTCTTGGTTTTCTATTGTTTATTTCATGTTTTTTCTCATACACATGGATTAATTCTTATTTTATATCCAGCAGAAATGTCGATTATTCAAAGTATTACGGATACATTAATTATTTTACAGGTATAGATGTAGACATTGATTACGGTCAAGGAGTATTTTATTATTTTTTGATTGCTAGAAGATTATTGTCAAAAATTGATTCAGTAAATTTTTCAAATTCAGAATTTGTTTTAAATTCTGCAGTTCATGAAATAAATTTTTTATTGTTTTTGATAGGGCTTGTTGGTTTCTTTGTTTTTTTAAAATTTAAAAACTATAAAACTGAAACAATATTGGCAAGTCTTATATTTCTTGTTTACTTTCCTCAGACAATTTACTTAAGAGCTGTAATGAAACCAGAAATATTAGCATTTGCATTTATACCTTGGGTCTTATTAAATATAGAGAAATATATTTTGGATCATAAAACACAAAATTTGTTATTTGCAATTCCATTTCTATCTTTAATTATTAACTCGAAAGGGTCGGTAGCTGGAATGTTAATTATCTATTTAATTATTTCGTATTTTCAAATACTTAAAAAGATAACATTAAAAAAATTTATAATTATCCTTATTTCTTCATTAGCTGTTTTGGGAATATTACAATTTGAAAATTATACAATTACTGGAAATACCTTATTTGAACGACCTTATGATCCTGAATATGATTTTAAAGCTGATCCTAGAATTTTAATTAATGCAAACTTTTATGATGCTATAAGATTTCCCTTCTTTAAGCTTAATGATGTAGGAATAACCTACCACAGCGATTCAGTCATTAACCCTTTATTGCTTGATACTTTTGGAGACTACTTTAATCAGTTATTCGATTCTGATGATCACTATTTTTTAAAAAACAGAAAAGAGTTGTTTGTTAAGAACATTGAAAATTCATTTATTAAATCAAGACAAATAAGTTATGATGGCCTACTTAGCGATATTCTTATATGGCGCTTAGATCATGTACGAAAAATGGTGTCATTTATTTTTTCAATAATTTTCTATTCATCAATTGTTTTTTTCGGTATAAAAGATAGGAAAAATAGGAAATTCTTTTTTGCTCCATTCATTGGAATCATTATCCTTTATATCAATTCTCTGGGTTTCCCATCAAATAATTTCAACCCAATCAAAGGTGATACATTTAAATCATTTTATTTTTCTTTTTTATTGTCTGTTGCAATTTTATTTATCGGGTTAAAGATATTTAAAAAAATAAATTACAAAACATTATTGTTTCTTGCTTTATATATATTGAGTATTTTCTTTATTTCTGGACATCCAAAACAAAATGACCAGCTTTTTTCCGAATATTTAGTTGTTACCAATCAATATTCTCCTTTTTGTGAAATTAATAATTTCATTATCTATGAAAATGACTTATTAAAATTTCTGTTTAAGTCTGGAAATATTAATAATTTAAAATCTGATTGTAATGAAAAAAAATTAGGATCTAATAAAGATAGAGCTTCCTATGACAATTCATATGCAGTAGATTGTATTGGAAGTAAAAAAGAAGTTTTAAACAACCATGGTGAAAACAGATCCTTAATTCCAAACAGCAGTCAATGTAGAATCTATGCATTAGAACAGGTAAAAGATAACAACAGTTTAATTGTTCCTAGGGTTCCATTTTTTTCAATATTATTGTTTTTATATTGTATTTTTTATATTTTGTATGAAGTTAGATTCATAACTAAAAGACAGTAAGACTAACTAAATAAATTTAATTTGCTGTATTTCAAAATTTTCAAAAATATTTTTACCCCATCTTTAAGTTTTATTTTTTTCCCATCTTCGTAACTTCTTCCTTCGTATCTAATTGGAACTTCAATTATGGGTATATTATTCTTAATAAATTTTGATAAAACCTCAACTTCTATTGCAAAACCTTTTTCTGATATACCTATTTCATTTAAGCTTTGTACATTTACCATCCAATAACAACTTGCAATATCTGAAACTTTGTAATTGTTCAAAATAGAAAACATGGCTGTTAAAATTTTGTTTCCAAAATATGTATAAAAATAGAGATTTTTTCTTTCCTTTGAACCAATAGTTCTTGAACCAAGAATCAACTTATTTTCTTCAAGAGATATGTTTTCATACATTTCAGGGATATCCTCCGGAAAATATTCTAAATCAGCATCATGGATTATTACATGGCTTGTCCTTATAAAGCCTAGACCAACTTTTACTGCGTTACCTTTTCCTTCATTAGAGGTGGTTTTTGTAACTGTAACTTTATCATTGTTGTTGCTTATGTCAGCTGCAATAGAATAGCTTATGTCTGTTGAACAGTCGTCTACTAATATAATCTGATCAATAATATCTAATTTCAAAAGTTTTTTTATAGACTCATTTAAAAATTTTTCCTCGTTAAAAAATGGAACAATTACTCCTAAAGACTTACTTTTATTCATGTATCAATTATATGTGTTTTCTTTAAAACGATATACTAATTTCTAAGTGATACAAAAAAAAATTTTTAGCATAGTAAATTCTTTTTCAAAGAAGGACATTGTTTACTTTATATACAGTGTTTCGTTTTATGAAGTGTTTTTTAAATTAACAAGAAGATATTATTTTGTCTTTGAAGATACTTTAGAGTATTACTTTACGTTCTTTAGCGAAAACTATTTTTATAGTTCATACAGTCTTTTATTTCTATCCATCTTTATTAGTATTTTTTCAATATTTCTTAACAAACTTTTATCAATAAATTATATTTCTACAAATATTCTTTCATTTTTATTTGTATTTTATTTATTTAAAATTAATGACTTTCCAAGAAGCAATTTCTTATATTTATTTATTATTTTTCCAATTTTATTTTTTCTTGTTTCAAGGATAAAGATTAATTATTTTTTAAAAATTGGTTTTTTAATTTTACCAATATTTATTTCAGTAAGCATTCAGAGCTACTACTTTGAGGCAAGACAATCATCATATTTATCAAATATTCCTGCTCAAGATTTCTCTTTTAACGAATTGGATGTATTTCAAGATAAAGATGAACTATACAATAACTCTGGATCGATTCTTGAATTTAGAAATATATCTTTTAATGATGAAATTAATATAAAGGAATTTATCTTATGCTGTGAAAATGTAAAGTTCAGCAAAACAAGCGGGAAGCCAATAGGCTATATTGAAAAATTTGAAAATAATCTTTTATATATTTCAGCAACAGGAGATCTATTCTTTATGAACCTCGAAAACCTGATCAATGATTCAAAATCTGGTTTCAATACAATTCAGACAAATTTTAAAGATATTGTTCAAAATGAATATCTTTATGGAATTGATGAAAGATTTAGTTGGGGTGGTTGGGAAAGTGTAAGAAATATTTTTTATGATAATAACCATATTTACGTTTCATATATTGATGAAGTTGAATCTGATTGCACGACCCTAAGTATATTAAAAGCTGAAGTTGATTTAGTCGAAATCAAGTTTAATAAACTTTTTACACTGAATGATTGCATACAGAGAACAAGTGAAGGATATACAGCAGCACAATCAGGTGGAGCTATAGATAATTATGATGAAGAAAATTTGATATTTACTGTTGGAGATTTTAGACAAAGAAGCCTACCTCAAGATCTGAATAGTCAATATGGAAAAACTTTAAAGATTAACAAGGATAATGGAACATACGAAATTTTGTCATTTGGTCATAGAAATGCGCAAGGAATAAAAAAAGTTAAAGATGACCTTTTTTTGTCAACCGAACATGGTCCAAGAATGGGTGACGAAATTAACTTGATTGATACTACTAATTTAAACAATTTTGGTTGGCCAATTTCCTCATATGGACTTCATTACAACTCTAAATGGGGAATAAATTATGTTTTTGAAGAAACCGGAAATGTGGTTCGATATAAAAAATCACATGAAGAATTTGGTTTTGTAGAGCCTATATATTATTTTGGTCTTGATAAGGTTGTTGAACACGGCATATCAGACCTTTCGATAATAAATAGTGATGAAAACTCTATTGATTTTATATTTGGGTCTTTAAAACATAGTAGGCTCTACATAGCTTCTTATGATTTAGTGAGTGAATCTTTAAATGTTTTAAACTCATACAACCTGAAAAATCGAGTAAGGGATATATTAAAAATCGACGAAAATCGATTCATTGGCTTACTTGAAAATCCACCAAGAATTGCAATAATATCTTTAAACAACTGACAAATTTTATTAAATTAAATTGATGAAAATATATCATCAATTTTGTCTATTGTATCTAGGTGATCTTGGCTTCCATAAATCTCATTTTTTAATTTACTAATATTTTGAAACTCAAGCTTTTCAGATTTTACTTGTTTAATAAAATTTTTAAGTTCTTCTAGATTCTTAATTATTGGTAAATTGATATTTTTCAGAATACTCGATAACTCTCTTTTAGGGTCAGGATCTGGATTGTCAAATAAGTAAATTGGTTTTTCTAGTAATAAGTAATCAACGTAGATTGTTGATAAGTCCGTAATAAGGACATCGCTAATAGACAATAGATCATAATCGTAATTAACTACTATATCTTTGTCGAAGTAAATTTGACTATCCTTTTTCACAAATTCAGTTATTTCTTTTGAAATAGAATCATTAACATGAGTTTTTATGATAAACACTATTTCAGAATCAAATAATTCTTTACTGATAAATTTATAAAAATTAATATTATGTATAGAAAAAGTTGAGCCCATATATTTTTTACTTCCTCTATTCGATGTTGGCGCATAAAGAATAATTTTTTTGTTACTGAAATTAGTTTTATGCTTTAATTCTTTTTTCTTTAGAGAATTTTCAACCAGTATCTGATTTCTTGCGAATCCAGTAATGTTTAAATTTGAATTTCTAACTGATAACTCATTTTCAACTATTTTTTTATCGTAAGGAGAGTGAAGCAAAACCTGATCAAACATTTGAAAGTATTCTTTAGTTTTATTTTTATTATTTGGTATGGATCCATTTATTGCATGTCCACAAAGAACTGTTTTAATTCCTAATCTTTTGATTGCTTTATGAAAAAAAATACCATGCGAAGCAATTATCAACTTCGAGCCCAAACCTTTATAAAGTTGCGCAATATTTAAAGGAGTAAGAACTCTGTTTCCATAAATCTTTTTTAATCTTAAATAATCTTTAAAGTTCAATGTCATAAACATTATCTCGTGTTTTGCAAATCTACTATCTTTGAAAATAACTTCTAAATTACCTACAAGTTTGTGACCATAGAGAAGGATATTATTATTTTTATTCCTAATTAGGTTTTGTAAAATTATTACTAAAAAATAATTTATTCCTGAAATAATAAAGATAAAATAGTGAGAAATTTTATACTTATTAAACTTCATAAACCATTATCTTTCTTAATGTATGAAAATAATTACATTTATCAGATTAATTCTTAATATACTTTAATTATGCTATTAAAAAATATTAGAAACAGCATTGAGAACATATTATATGTATCCAGAAAAAGTAGCATAAAAAATAAAAAGCTAAAAATCTTTTCTTCAATAGTGCTTTCGAATTTAAGTGTTTTACTAGACATATTCATAATTTTGTACTTCTCATTTTTACTATCGTCAAGAGACACAAATGAATTAAATGAAATTTATATTTTTGTCATAGAATTTATCCTTGACAAGAATTATCTGATGATACTTATAGTTGTTTTAAGGTTTTCCTTTTTCTATTTTGAAAAAATAATAATTCAAAAATTAACTTTAGAAATTAGAGAAAGCTTGAGAAGTTATCTATTAAAGGAAATTTACAGTAGAGGCAATTACTCAATTGCAGATTCAACATTTTATGTAAATGAACTTACAATACATATATCTTATTTTTATAACGCATTTGCAAAAGTTTTGAATCATACAATTCAACTTTGTGTTTATGGTTTCTTCTTGATTTATTCTAACTTCGAATTTTCAAGCTACTTATTGTTGATGGGCGTAGTAATTTTCTTCCCAACTAGATTTCTTTTAAAGCAAGCCCGAAAATATATTCACATTTCTTACGAAAAATCTAAAAAGATTAACCAAGACATTCAGAAAGTAATCGACAACATGTTTTTAATCAAAATACTAAAAACAAGTAATCAAGAATTATTAAACTTTAAAAAGGTGTCAGATTCCTATGCATCTGCTCAATTCAAAAATTTTAATTTCTCAACCATTAATTCTTTATTTCCTACATTTTTTGCAACGATGGTTTTTGTAGTAGCTTTTTTAAATAATTCAATAATTGAATTAATTACCCTTGAATTTATTGGTGTTACATTAAGGCTTGTTCAAACACTTGGTAATCTAAATAATTCTCTAAATGGATTAATAAATTCTCAAGTCCATATTGAAAAACTGATTGAGTTCGAAAATGATAAGGATGTAAAACTTAGTCCATTGATATTAGATGATAACTTAGAAGACAATTTGGCAATTAAATTTGAAAATGTAAATTTTAAGTATTTTGGTACTGATAATTTTATGTTTGAAGGCTTAAATTTAAGCATAGAAAGAGGAAAGCACACTGTAGTAACAGGACTTAACGGCACTGGTAAAAGCACATTGATTGGTCTTATGTCAGGCATATACTCAGCAACAGACGGGTGTATTAAAACATTTTCTGATAATTTAGGTTATGTTGGACCTATACCGTTGATTATTGATTCAACGATAAAAGAAAACTTAATTTATGGGAATAAAAATGAAATTTCCGATAAAAAATTAATTGAATTAATTAATCTTTTTGATTTATTTAATGGTGAAGTTGCTGATCTCGAAAAAAAAGTAAGTAACAAAAGCTTATCCTCTGGACAAATGCAAAAAATATCATTTATAAGAGTTATGCTAGCTGACGTTGATATCTTATATTTGGATGAATCAACTGCAAATTTAGATGCTAATACAAAGGATAAAATTCACTCAGTCCTCAATAGTCTGGAAATAACATTAATAAATTCAACCCACAGTAAAGAAGATTTTAGGTATGATCATCACTTGGATATTAAAAACATAGAGGGCAAAAGAGTATTTAATTTTTTGTAATATCTTCAAAATCTGTCAAAAAATTTGAGAAAATTTTTTCTTTACTATATGTGTTTCTAATTTTGTTTAAGGAATTTTTTATAAATTCAGAATCTTGAAATTCATGATTTTGACATTTAATTAATAGTTCGTTTAAGTTGTTTTTGTATAGCAATCCACAATTATTACCAATTATTTCACGATTATTTTCAATATCTTTTGCTATAACAATGCAACCGTTTGCCATTGCTTCAAGAACAACTTTTGAGTTTCCTTCAAAAATTGATGAAGAAATAAAATATTTGTACTGCTTGTAAATATCTAATAGCTGATTATTTTCTAAATTATTGTAAATATTAAGTTTGATTTCTAATTTTTTAGCTAATTCAATTAATTCATTTTTTAAACTTCCTTCTCCATAAATATCAACACTAAAATTCGTTCCCTGCACAGCATATAAAAGATCATTAAAGTTTTTTTGTTTCTCTAATCTACCAACAGCTAACAAGCGATTCTCATATTTTTGTTCTTTGTTGTTTGAAGCTACATCAACCCAGTTTGGTCGCACTATTATTTTTCTTGAACCAAAAAATTTATTTTTCAGAAAGTTTTTGTCTGATTTACTAGTGACTGAATAATAATCTGAAAATAATATCGTTATTTGAGTTAGTAAAAAATACAAAAACTTTTTGTAAAACTTCTTATTTTCTTTAATACTGAATAAGTACATGTCATACCCAGTTCTTGTATAGATTTTTCCATTTATCAATAATTTGTAAATTATAGATACCCAGGACCCCATTAGTTGGTTTTGTTTTATGATTATGTTTTTAGAAGATATGTCAATTTTATTTATTAGTTTTATTGGTAAAAAAAACGATTTAATAAAGTTCACAGTTTTAAATTTACTTTTTTTGGTAAGACTATAAATAGGATACACTTTTATTCTTGAATCTTCTAAAATTTTATAATCTTGATTATCTCCATATGTTACAAACGATACCTCAATTCCTTTTTCAATCAGATAATTATAAAACTTTAATTCTCTTGTAATATGGCCACTGTCAAACCATGTCTTTAGAGAATAATCAAAGGTAAAGAATAAAACTATATGCATTATGCTTAATCTTAGTTAATTAAATTAACTTGTTTAATATGAAAAAAGTACTATTAATACATACTTTATATAGAAATTTTGGAGGAGAGGACTCTGCAGTAGAGAGTGAAGTCCAGCTTTTAAATAAAAACTATAGAGTAGAAAAACTTTTGTTTGATAACAGTAAAAAGTTAAATTTCTTTGATTTTATTAATTTTCTTTTTTTAACAAATTTAAAGTCAAATAGAATATTGGCAAAAAAAATTAATGAATATAGTCCAGATATTATCTATATTCACAATCTATGGTTCAAAGGCTCTCTTGGACTAGTCAATGAAATTAGAAAACACGATATACCAACTGTCATAAAAATTCATAATTTTAGATATCTCTGCTGTAATACTTATTTTTCCAAAAAACATATTGGTAATAATTTATTTTGTCCTGCATGTGGGATGAAGAAAACTTTTTTATTTAACAAATATTTTGAAGAGTCATACTTAAAATCTTTTTTTGTTATCAGGTTTTCAAAAAAACTCTACAAAGTGTTTAAACAATCAAATTTTAATTTACTTTTATTAACAAATCACCACAAACAAATTTTGATTAATAATAATTTTCAAGAAAAGAAACTTTTTATATTTCCTAACTATATAAGTAACAAATCAACTCCAAATACAAATATTAAAAATCAATTTGTATATGCAGGTCGAATCTCAAAAGAAAAAGGAGTTGAAGAGTTAATTGCATCATTCATTTCTTTGAATTTAAGTAATTTTAAATTAAAGATATTAGGTACGGGACCTGACCTGAAAAGGCTTAAATCTAAATATAATTTAAAAAATGTAGAATTTTCAGGATTTAAGGAAAACAAAGAAGTAATTAATGAAGTTCAAAATTCTACTGCGGTTGTATCAGCTACAAAACTTTATGAAGGACAGCCAACTCTTTTATGCGAAGCTTCATTAAGTTCAATTCCTGTAATTTTCCCAAAAAATGGTGGAATAAGTGAATTTCTACCAAAAAATTATGAATTTCTATTTAAGCAAAATAACTATAATGAACTCCAACAAGCAATGTTAAACATTATTAATTCTGATTTTAAAGAAATTGGTAAAGAAAATTATGAATTTATAAGGTCAGTAATCGATAAAGAAAAATTACTTAGTATTTTTGAAGAAGCGACCAAAGATAAATGAGTCCTTTAATTTCAGTAATAATGTCAGTTTACAACGATGTTAACAATCTTACATATTCAATTAATTCGGTATTAAATCAAGATTTTAAAGATTTTGAATTTCTAATAATGAACGACGGCTCAACTGATGAAACTTCCGAGATTTTAAATACTTATTCTGAAGATAATAGAATAAAAATGTTTGAAAATAAAAAGAATTTAGGGTTGACCAAATCTTTAAATATTTTACTAAATGAGTCTAGGGGAGAATATATAGCTAGACAAGATTCAGACGACATGAGTTTATCTTCAAGATTTTCAAAACAATTAGCTTACATAAAAAGAAAAAATCTTGATATTTGTGGTACTCGAGCATTAATTAAAGGTAGCACGAGGGTTACACCTAATAAGTCTTATTATCTACCTTTAAAGTTCACCTTAAAAATAAAAAATCCTTTTATACACGGAAGTTTAATCGTAAAAAGGAAAACTTTAGAAAGTGTAAATGATTATGATGAAAGATTCACTTATTCTCAAGATTATAAATTAGTAAAGGATATTTTATATTCAGGATCGTCAATGGGTATCTTGAGAGAACCTTTATATGTTTTAAATTTAAATAATAACATTTCTACAAATTTTAAAGAAAAGCAAAAATACTATGCAGACTGTGTGAAAAGAAACTTAGCGCCAGATGAATGATTTAAAAATAAGTATCAATGTTGAAGACAAAGATGGCCCCTGGGGTGGAGGTAATTTATTTATTAAAAACTTAAAGACCTATCTAGAAGCTGATGGGCACAAAGTAGTTTTTACTTTATTTGAAAAAGATATTGACGTAATTTTAATAATTGATCCTCGAATGCTTTCTGAAAGTGTGAATTATTCAATTAAAGATATTAAATTTTATCAAAAGAAAATTAATAAAAATTGCAAAGTTGTTCATAGAATTAATGAATGTGATGAAAGAAAAAATACAAATGGAATAAATGAATATTATATTGAAGTAAATAAAATTGCAGATTACACAATCTTTGTAAGTGATTGGTTAAAAGAAACTTATATAAAATCAGGTTTTTCCTCTGACAATTCTTCCGTAATTATGTCAGGTTCAAATAACAAAATATTCAATAATTCAGAAAGGGCAGAATGGATAAAAGACGAACCTTTAAGGATAGTTACACATCATTGGGGAGATAGTGCTAATAAAGGTTTTGATATTTATTCACTGCTGGATGGAAGTATCAAAGAAACAAATAATGGCATGATAGAATTTACTTTTATAGGAAATGTAAATAAAAATGCAGGACTTAAGTCTACAAACATAATTGAACCAAAATTTGGATTAGAACTAGCTAATTTAATTAAAAAAAATCATATATATTTAACAGCTTCTATTAATGAACCCTCAGGCAATCATCATATTGAAGGAGCTCAATGTGGTCTACCTATTCTTTATAGAAACAGCGGGGGAATTCCGGAGTTCACCAAAGGATTTGGTGTTGGGTTTAAAGGTAAAGATGATTTTTTTGAAAAATTAGAAGAAATACAAAAAGATTATAAAGTATATTTTGAGAAAATGAATCAATATCCATACAATTCTGACTTAATGTCATATGAATATTTAGACTTATTTAAAAGGTTGGTTAATTCAAAATCAGATTTTGAAATAAAAAATAAAGAAAAAGAAAAATTTTTATTTGGAATGTTGTTTTACAACTTAAATAAATTCCTAAATGTTATTAAAGTATATAAATTAAAGGTTAGAATTAAAAAATATTTGTTAATCAAATTTCCAGTATTAAAAAATGAGAGAAAAATTGTTTGATAAAAAAGTAAGTAAATTCATTGGAACCTTGTATTTCATTAATTTATCCTTTTATCTTCTTTTTGGACGTCCTTACAGTGGTATATATATTTCAAGTTTCCGAGTGGGAGAATTGATTATAGGATTTTTTCTGATTTTAAATTTAGTGATTTTATTTTTACCAGTTAAATTTCTAAAAACAAATGTTGATTATGACACTCGTATAATCTATATTTACAAGCTTATTATTTTTTCTTTCTTTGCTATATTACTCATTAATAATGGGAGCTTAACTGATCTGTATTCTTATAAGTCAAGCTCATATATTTGGATGATCGGAGCATTAATTTTTTCAAGTTATTTAATTGAGGATATTTTCAAGAAAAAGATCATATTTATTTTGATTGTTTTTTATCTCGTCTATCAATTTAGTACTATTCATTATCCAGAGTCTCTCATAAGTTTTTTTGAGAATTATTCTGATAAATTTGATTTTCAAAAAGGTTCAGATCTTTTGATCATATATGTTGTCTCGATTTTATTTATTCAACGCAATATGAAAAATAAGTTTAATGCAT
>CEQN01031457.1_pt1 | contig 18931 bp, 18 predicted proteins | sample 427011 | NCBI WGS metagenome assembly CEQN01 (sample SAMEA2621277, study PRJEB7988) | marine metagenome | biome: marine biome (ENVO:00000447); feature: deep chlorophyll maximum layer (ENVO:xxxxxxxx); material: "saline water (ENVO:00002010), including plankton (ENVO:xxxxxxxx)" | depth 120 m
TAAAGTAACTAGATTTCCAAACAAAGTTTCTGAAACATTTATATACAAAAAATTTTTAAAATATTATTTTTGGAAATTAAAATTAAAAGACTTTTTTAAATATCATTTAAAAAAATTAGTTAACTAATTTGCTAAATGTATGTAATTTTTAATTTGAGAAACTGTAAAATTTAAATCTTTTTCTTTCTCGAAATTCTTTTCCCACTGGACTATTTCATCAATCGTTTTATCAACATTATAAATTGGTTCCCAGTTTAGATTATTCTTAGCCTTTGAAGAGTTTATGGTTAATTTATCAACTTCTTTAAACATTTCATTTGTTATCTTAATTTCTGGAAGATCATCTTTCCAATAATTAAAATAAGTTTCAACAAGTTTTTGTGCTGTATATTTATTATTTATTTTTGAGTTTAAGTTATAGATATCACTTTTGTTTTTACTATAGCTGTCATATGTTGCAATTAGATATCCCCATAATGAATCTAAAACAAATTGCCATGGCCTAATAGAGTTAGGCTTTCTTAATTCAAATGTTTCATTTGAGTTAATTGAATTAATCACATCTGTCATAAGCCTATACTTTCCTCGATCACCTCCACCAATAACATTTCCAGACCTTATAACTGTTATATTTAGGCCTTCTCTTTTTTTCGAATTTAAAAATGCACTAATAACAAATTCTGCCCCTGCCTTGCTTGCACTATAAAAATCTTTTCCTCCCAGTTCGTTTTCTTCTGTATTATCTATCTCTGGGTTTAAATAAACCTTATCTGTGGTGGATATGGTCAATAAATTAGCTTCAGAGAGCTCTTCAATATAAGACATTATTTTGTAAGTTCCTAAAATATTTGTTTCTATTGTATCTAGCGGGTTTAAGTATCCCTCATAAACCAAACTTTGAGCTGCAAAATGAAATACTATATCAGGCTTGATTTCTTCTAAAATATTTTTAGCTTCTTCTTTAGTTAAACGATTTATATTATGAAAAAATTCTTTTTTTAGAATATTTGAATTTTCAATAACTTCATAAATTCCATCTTTTTTCTTATCTGATAATCCATAAACATTTGCGCCTAAGTGATTTAACAGGACAGATAGCCAAGAACCTTTGAACCCAGTATGCCCGGTTATTAAAATATTCTTATTAGCCCAAAAATCTAGATTCATAATATATTAAAACTTTCTGCATATTTATTTTCAATTATTGCTTTTTCTAATAATTCGAGTTCTCTAATAGTATCTGCACATTGCCAAAAACCATTATGTTTATAAGCCATTAAGCCTTCTTTATTAGATATTTCTTCTAGTGGAAATTTTTCAAAAACTGTTTCATCGCCTTCAATGTAATCGGCCACATTATTTTGTACAACAAAAAAACCACCATTAATCCATCCTTCTTTTGCTTGATCTTTTTCTCCAAAACGCTCCACAAGATTATCATTTATTTCGAGGCTTCCAAACCTTGCAGGAGGCCTAACAGCAGTTACGGTAACTGTTGGAGTAAATTCATTATGAAATTTTTCCAAACTATTTAAATCTACATCACTTAATGCATCTCCATAAGTAAGAAAAAAACTTTCTTTATTATTTTTATAATTAATTCCCTTTTTAATTCTTCCACCTGTCATAGTCTCGAGTCCTGTGTCTAAAACTTTAATGTTTATATCTTTGTAAGTAAATAGGTCTTCTTCTAAATTAGAACTTTCTATAAATTTATCAAAATATTCACTAATGATTTCTTTTTTATACCCAGCGAGAACAATTATATTTTTTGTTCCGTGGCTTACATATAAATTAATTATATGAACAAGCAAAGGCTTCTCATTAGCATTAATCATTGGTTTAGGAATACTATGTGTCATTTCGGAGAATCTTGTTCCCTTACCGCCTGCTAAAATCATTGCGGTGTTCATTGATTATCCTTCAAAAATTCACACGTACTTTCAAAAACAAAGTCTAGCATTTCATTTGTAATTCCTGGGTAAACACCTAACCAGAAAGTATTGTTTAATATATATTCAGAGACTTCTAACTTATCTGGAATTTTAAATTCTGTATTTTCATATGCAGGTTGAATTGCAAGGTTTCCACCAAAAAGTAATCTAGTGCCAATATTCCTCTCTTCATAAAATTTTAATAATTCAACTCTTTTTATTTGAGAGTCTTTTTTAATGCTTAATGGGAAACCAAACCAACTGGGATCAGCTTTTTTACTTTTTCCAGGTAATAAAAATTCATCTAATGAATTAAATTTATTTAAAAGGTATTCAAAATTTTCTTTTCTTTTAGTTATAAATTCAGGAAGTTTATCTATTTGAGAACAGCCTAAAGCAGCCTGCATGTCCGAAGATTTCAGGTTATATCCAATGTTTGAATATATATATTTATGATCATATCCATGAGGAAGACCACCAAGCTGCCAATCATACCTTTTCTTACAAGTATTATCATGACCTGGAGGACAATAGCAATCTCTTCCCCAGTCTCTTAGAGATTCTAAAATCTTTTTAAGTTTTGGTTTGTTTGTTAAAACAGCCCCACCTTCTCCAGTAGTTATATGATGTGCGGGATAAAAAGATAGAGTTGAAATATCTCCAAATGTTCCAGTATATTGATCATCGTAAGTTGATCCGAAAGAGTCACAATTATCTTCCATAAGAAATAAGTTATACTTTTCACAAAGCTCATTTATTTTTTCTAATTCAAATGGGTTGCCTAAGGTATGAGCAATAACTATTCCCTTAGTCTTTTTGGTTATAGATTTTTCAATTAAATCAACATTTATATTGTAAGTATTTATCTCTGCATCTATAAGTACAGGAACTAAATTATTTTGAATAATTGGGTTTATTGTTGTTGGGAAACCAACAGCTGAAGTAATAATTTCGTCACCATCTTTCACCTCATTAAATATCTTTAAAGCAGTAATAGCTAAGAGGTTTGCAGAGGAGCCACTATTAACAAACAGGCAATGCCTAATTCCAAGAAATTTAGATAATTTTTTTTCAAATTCTTCTGTATATCTTCCACTGGTAAACCATGCATCTAGGCTTGAATCAACAAGGTTTAAAAGATCACTCTTGTCAATAACTTTACCTGTTACTGGAATAGGTGAAATACCTGGAACAAAGTTGGGGGTCGAAAGTTTTTCAACTGAGAAATCAGATATGATTTTACTTAAATCATTGTCAATATTTTCTAACATACTAAATAGGTTACTTAGATTAGTTTTAATTATGATATTTAATTTAAATTTTTAAAACCTTGTTCAAGTGATATTTTTAAACTAAACACACTGTCGCTTTTAGATTTATAATTTAAAGGTTCTGCTTTTGCCTTTTTGTATATAGCTTTAAAACTTTTACCCCTACTTTGTTTAAATAATTCAACAACATTAGACAGTGTTTCTATATTCCCAATTAAATCAACTTTTTCAAAACCACTATCAAAACCTAAATCAGAAATAAAATTAAAAATATCTTTTATATTAATTAGACATACCTCAGCTCTTTCATTATTTTCCAAAATAACCTCTTTGTCCATTTCTGAATTTAATAAATAAGGAATTAATTTTTTTCTAAAATCATCTGGCCCGTAAATATCACCTAGCATCATTGAGCAGATAGATAAATCATTGTTTTTTGAAATATTTTCAAAGAGAACTTTTTCTATATTAATTTTATGTTGAACGTAATCAGAATATTTATACTGATCTATTTCAGTCCAATATGTGTTTGAATATAAGATATTAGATATCCCATTTTTTATAGCCTCATTTAAAAATTTAATTTCCTCTTTTGTTTCATAATCACCATTCTTTGTTTGAAAATTTGCAAAGTGATATAAATAATTGATACCATGTTTTTTTATCTCAGAAACCCTGTCTATCGAGTCAATATGTTTATTATTAATTTTACGACCACTTAAAGCGAAGTATTGATTTTGATTATCATTGCCAACTATATAACTACCAAGATATGAATTACTTCCTGTGATTAATATTTTTTTAACCATTGAGTATATTTTTTATTACCTTAAAAAATACAAGTATAGGATTTTTTAATTTAAATAATTTCAAGTTAAATATAGATTTAAATAGTTGGATTAGATCGTAAATTGAATTTTCCTTTATCAGATGGTATTTTTTATTGCTATATTTTGTTTCAAAAAAAATATCTTGATAGAGTTTTGCATGATGTTCCAGCAAACCGACAATATACCAAGGCTTTAGCTTTCCTTGATAATGTAAAAAGATTACTTCATTCAATAAATAAGTTTCATCAATTTTCCAATCTAAACTTAATTTATAATTAGCAAAGTAGTTCAAATCAATATATCTACCATCTAATACTTGGTTAAGAATGTCCTGATCCCACCAAAGAAGATCGATATCATTATTTGCAACCTTTTCTTGAAGGTTTTTGAATACATTCTCTTTTAACCATTTTTTATAATTTATAACGAGAACACCACCGTTGAAATATTTACTAGACTCTAATTGCAATCGTTGAAAAATATATTCATTATTTTTATTTTTTATATGCTCTGTTCTTGCACAAAGAAGCTTATCTTTTTTATTCATTTCCTGGATTACTATGTCTAGATATGGCAGAGGGTTATTAAGGCAAAGAATATCAGAATCTAAATAAATAACATTTTCTAAGCTTTCTGGTAAGTATTTATTTATATATAGACGATAATATGTTGCTTCTGAAACATGTCTATTTTCAATATTTGGAAAATTCAAATCTTTTGAAATAAACTCATGAATATTTATAGTGTTTATATTTTTATGATTAGTTAATTCGTTTAGAAATTCATTAAAAGTATCAGGATTTTTATGCAGTATATGAACATCTATGTTCCTGTCTACTTTATCTAACAAGCTTTTTATAGCAACAAAGCCTTGTATATTATAATTTTCATCAAAAGCATATACAAAGTTCATTCAATTTACAATATTAAGTCGTTTTTGAAAGAACTAAAGCAATTTGTTTTAAATATTTATATTTAATTATTTAAACAAGCTCGTAATGTATATACACTTAAAATAATTGATTATATGATAGAACTTTCAGTACTAATTCCTACCTACAATAGAGCAGGCTCTTTAGATAGGGCTTTAGATTCCTTAAATAATCAAACATATGAAAAAAGTTTCCGATGCATCATTGCAGACAACTGTAGTTCAGATCAGACTAAAAGTGTTGTAGAGAAATGGAAATCTAAAGAAAAAAATTTTGAAATTGAATATTACAAGCATGAAAAAGAACTTTTACCAATTGATAACTGGGAGTCATTAATTAACAGGTCTGAAACAAAATATTCCAAGATTCTTTTTGATGATGACTGGATAGAACCTACTTTTATTAAAGAAATGATGTCACTTTTAAAATTAAAAAATGTTGATTGTGTTGTTTCAAATATCGATATTTTCGTTGAGAAACAAAACAAAGAAACAAGGCTTGAAGAGTATTTTAAATTAAAAGAAGGGCTACTAAATTTTAATAACATCATAGAACACTTTACTGAAGAAGGTCCAAGAATAAATGTTTCTCCAAGTGCTTCAATAATTGTTACTGAAAAATTGAAAGAAGCCTTCTTTTATTCATTAAAAAATACTGAATGCAGCAAAAAAGTTATTGGAAATGACTTAGTAATAAATTATTTTTATTTATTTAACAAAGGAAATGTTTACTATACAAATCGTTCATTGGCTGTTTGTGGCGCAGGCGATGACTCAATTACAGTTTCAACAGACGACCGGATCCTCTTCTATTGTTACCTGAATACTTTAATAGGTTTAATCAGCAGCTTCTCAATTGAACTTTCAAAAAATAAAAAAAATAACATAAATAAAAAAATACTTACTTATAAGCTCCGAAAATTAATAAACCCAAAATATAAGAAAATTTTAACAAATAAATTAAATTAAGATGGTAAGGAAAGATTTAGAATATTTTATAAATTATTTCAAAGAAGATATTAATGAGTTGGCTCAGGTTGGGGCACACTTTGGTCAGGAAATACAAATATTTGATAAATTTGATTTAAATCAAGTACATTTATTTGAACCTATAAAAGAGTTAAAATCAATCTTGTTAGAAAAGACTAAAAATAAAAAAAATTACTCAATACATTCTTTTGCATTGGGTAATGAAAATACAAATAAACAAATGTTTTATTCAGATGAAAACTCTGGTCAAAGTTCATCCATCCTAGAGCCTGCTCTTCATAAAAAGCTGCAGCCAAAAATTAAATTCGAAAAGATGATCAATATTCAAGTTAAAAAATTCATAGATTTAAATATTGATAATGTAAATTTTTTGATTATGGACGTTCAAGGTTTTGAATTGGAGGTTCTAAAAGGATTCGAAAATAAATTAAAAAATGTTCGTTATATTTTTACTGAAGTTAACAGAAATTATCTTTATGAAAGCAATGTTCTTATAAAGGATTTAGATAAATATTTGACTCAATTTGGATTTTTAAGAATTTGGACAACTTGGAGAAGTGCTGATATGCCTTGGGGAGATGCTTTCTATATAAGAAAGGAACACATTAGTTTATATAGAAAATTTTTCTTATTCTTTAAGAATATGATTTTTACTAGTAAATTATTTTTTATTTTGTACAGAATATTTGATTTTAGAGTTCATAAAAAGAAACTTAAAAAATATCTATTTAAAAAAAGTTAAAATGTACATAAAATACATCTAAAGGAATTTAATTGATATCTTTATTAGTACTTGCGTTCAACGAAGAAGAGCGAATTCGACAAGTTATTCAAGAACATGTCGAATTATTTGATGAAATAATAATTGTAAATGATGCTAGCAAAGATACTACTCAAGAAATTATAGAATCAATTATTGATCAAGATAAAAAGACAAAAATTAAGTTAGTAAACAATAAAAAAAATTTAGGGGCTGGTAAATCCTTTGAAGTAGGCGTAAAAGAATTTCTTAAATCTCAAAGTAAATTTTTAATAAAAATTGATGGAGATAATCAATTTTTAAATAAAGATGTTAAAAAAATAATTAAAATCAGCAATGACTTAAAAATAGATTTTGTCAAAGGAGATCGCTTTTGGGAACATGGTGTAAAAGGGAGTATCCCGATGATAAGATATGTAGGAAATGCTTTCGCTTCATTATTGATAAAGCTATCTACTGGTAATTGGAAAATAAATGATCCACTAAATGGCCTTATGGCTTTTTCAAGAAGTGCGTTAGAAGATTTAAAGATTCCTAAGTTGTTTAAAAGATATGGCTACCCTTTTTATTTATGTGTGTATATTTCAAAACTTAGTCAGGTAAAAGATTTAAAAATTGTTCAAATTAAAAATACAATTTCTTATGATAACCAAAAAAGTAATTTGAAGCCTTTAAGCATGTTTTTCAAATTAATAATTTTTACCTCTATTTCTTTTTTAACAAAAATAAAAATAAAATTTAAAAATTCCACATTACAAATGTCTGCTTTGCTTGATACCGTTTTCTTATTTTTTTATTTCATGTTCCTTTATTCATTCGTAACGTTTATAAGGGTAAGATATTTTTTATTTAGAGGAGACGAATCTAATTGGTTCGTTGTTATGATAATATTTTTACTTACTGCAGTCTTTGCATTTGCATCTTCGCAAAAAACAGAGAACGAGTTACATTCAAATAAATTTAAAGATATGTAGATTAAGAATTTTTATTTATGAATTCAATGAAGTCATTCACATTGTCAATTTTTCTAATATTTTCGGACGTGTTTCCATAACCCCAATCAGCAAGAATGAAGTTTACATCAGCATTCTGAGCGCATTTTACATCGTATTCTGTATCTCCAACATAGAGAAATTGTTTTTTTTCAACATTAATTTTATTTAAAATTATGTCCAATCCTTCACCACTAGGTTTACCCTTTTTATCCCCTAGGTCTTCAGGGCAAAGAACTTTTGTAAAGTGAATATTTTTAAAATGCTTTAATAAAATTTCATCGGTTCTTTTTCTAGTCTTAGATGTGAAAATAGAATAAGATAAATCTTTATTTTTTAATGTTTTAAACATATTATCAATGTTTTCAAATTTGAATACTTTATCTAATTCAGAGGTTGAAATATAGTCATAGCTATCTTTAATTCCTTCCCATTTAGATTTTTCAATATCTAGTAATTCAAGAATGTCAAAAAAAGGGAGACCAATGTGCTCTTTGTACCTTGAAAAAGGTATGTCAATATTAAATTTTCTGCAAGAAGCTTCCCATGAAAGCTCCATAACTTCTATTGAGTTAATTAATACACCATCAAGATCAAAACAAACATGTTTAATTTTCATTATCTTATTACAGCTTTCTGATATCTATAATGTAAACATATATAGCTTAATTAAGTTAAATTGTTTTATAGAGTATTAATAACTAATTTAAGTAAGAGTCAATTATGTGCGGAATATTTGGAATCTTTGAAGAAGATAAAAATAAAGACAATTTATTTTATGATTTAGGTGGTTTATCTGAATCAAGAGGGAAAGAAGCATCAGGATTAATGATTATAGATGGTGCTGAGCCAGTTATAAAAAAATACTCAAGTAAATTTAGGAACAATAGAGTTAAAGAATTTTTAAAAGAACAAAAATTTAGTAAGAATGCTAAGTATTTTGGCCACACAAGATTAGAAACCAGTGGAAGTAACAAAGATAATTTGAATAATCAACCAGTTGAAACAGAGAGTGTCATTGTTTTGCATAACGGAATAATTACCAATTATCATGAAATTAATAAAAAGTTTAAGTTTAAAAAAAACTTAGATCTTGATAGTTTTGTAATTAATGAATTAATTGAACACTATATTGTAAATAATTCAATTCTTGAAACAATGAAAAAGGTTTTTCATGAACTAGAAGGAGAGGCATCAATACTTGTATATTTTAAAAAAGAGAAAAAATTTCTAATTTATACAAATACTGGTTCTATTTACTACACAAGTAACCAAGCTAAAATTAAGCTATTCAGCTCTGAGGAATGGATTACAAATAAATTTTCTGGCGATTTGAAAGTTAATCAAATGAGACCATTCACAGGTGTTTTATTAGATGAAAATTCTGAGATTGAAGAAATATTTAAAACTGAACTCAGAGGAATGAATCGTCAGAAAACTATTGAACAAATTAGAAATGATTTGATTAGTGAGAGCTATTTAGAGCCTGTACTAAATAGATGTACCAAATGTATTTTGCCTTCAACTTTTCCATTTATAAACTTTGACGAAAAAGGTGTTTGTAATATATGTAATAATTATGAGGAATATCAGTTACTCAATATTGAAGAAATTAATCAAGAGATTGATAAATATGAAAATTTAATTATTGGGTTTTCAGGCGGGAGAGATAGTTCATACGGTTTATATTTAATAGATAAGCTTTATAACAAAAATATAATTGCTGCTTCTTACGATTGGGGTATGGTTACAGATTTAGCAAGGAGGAATCAAGCTAGAGTGTGTGGAAAGTTAGGCATTGAACACATTTGGTTATCTGCAGATATTGAAGAAAAAAGAAAAAATATAAGAAAAAATTTGCTTGCTTGGCTTAACAGGCCCCATATAGGAATGCTTCCCATTCTGATGGCAGGAGATAAAGTTTGGCAGAAAAAATTAAGAAAAACAGCAAAGCTTAAAAACAAGTCATGTATCTTGCAATTTCAATCTCCATATGAAGCAACTTTCTTTAAACACGGTTTTGCTGGAATTAAACCTGACTTTCCAAAAATGAAAACAATTTCTAAGGTAAAGCTTTCTGTTTTCTATCTATATAACTTTTTAATTAACTACAAATATTGGAATCTATCCTTACTTGATTCATTCATGGGTTTCTTTTCATTTTACTTCAGAAAGTCTACATTTATATATCCATATAAATATTATAAATTTGAAGAATCTCTTATAGAGGAAGAGCTTAGTACTAAATTAAACTGGGAGTTTGATGACACAACTGGAACAAGCTGGAGAATAGGTGATGGGACAGCTCCTTTTTACAATTATGTATATTGGCTATATGCTGGCTTCACCGAAAATGATTCATTTAGAAGTTATCAAATAAGAGAAGGAATAATTACTAGAGAAGAAGCTTTAAGAATAATAAAGCTCGAAAATATACCAAGGTATAAAAGAATAAAAGAGTATTTAGACCTAATTGATTTAGACTATGATTTTGTTATGAATAAGCTAGAACAAATTAAAAAGAATTCACTTGTTAAAGAATGGAGTAATAATTAAAAATAACTATCAAGAGGAGTATTCCAAAATTCAACCAAAAATGTTCGAAATCGAAGGGCGAATACAAAAAGCAAAAAAGGTCATAAGCGTTGTAAAAGATTTTTCTGGCAATATAGATGATAAAAATTTATTAGATATCGGGTGTTCTACTGGGATAATGACAAAACATTATTCTAAATATTTCAAAGAAATAGATGGGATTGATATAGACGACGGTGGAGTAGCTTTTGCTAAAGATAATAATTCTTCAAAAAATATTACTTATTCGGTCTCGCCAATTGAAGAATTTAAATCAGGGAAAAAATATGATGTAATTACTTGTTCTCATATTTACGAACATGTTCCAGATAGTAAAAAACTTTTTGAAAAGATATATTCTTTATTAAAACCTGGTGGTATTTGTTATTTTGCTGCAGGAAATAGGTATCAAATATATGAGAATCATTATGGATTATATTTTCTATCATATTTCCCAAAGAGGATCTCAAATATTTATCTAAAAATAACAAAAAAAGGTGATTATTATTATGAAAACCACCTCTCTCTTTATAAGCTTAGAAACTTAGTGAGTAGATTTAAAATACATGATTACACTATTAAAATAATTAGCAATCCCTCAAAATATTCCGCAAATGAAATGTTTGAAGAAGAAAGTCTATCCCATAAAATAATTAAAAAAATGAGTAAATACTTATACTTCTTTATTCCTACATATATTTGGATACTAGAAAAACCTTTAGAATAAAGTATTCTTATTTATTTTTGTAAGAATATTTAATGTCATAAGAGAGATAAGGCTAGCAATTCTTGAAATAACACTAATAAAAACTACCTCCCCTGCACTTAAGCTATAAAGCTCTTTAAACAATACATGAATTAACTCTAATATCCCAATATTGCCTGGTGTTATAGTTGCAACTGAGCTGAGTGATGTTATTAAATTAAAATAAACACTTTCTATAAACATGCTATCAAACCCAACCAATTTAAAAATTAAATATAAATTTATGAATCCAAAGAGCAAGTGAGTTAATGAATGGAAAATTAATTCAAGCTTATTTACTTTGATTACTTTGAAGTTAAATACTGAAATCAGATCAAAAAAATATTTATTTAATTTTGTTTTATTTTTTTCAAAGTCAAAATTTTTAATAAATATAAAAGCAAAAAATAAAGATGAAATCAATATTGTTATTAGGACTAAAACCTCATTTTTGTATCGATCTTCATTTATGAAGACAGTAACAAGTAATATTATTAATGATCCAAGTAAATGTAAAATTGCATATTGGGTGTTTATAACAAAATATTTATAAAAGGATAATTTATGTTTTGTTTTCAAATATGTGACTTTTAAGCCGGAACCAATTTTCATAGGACCAGCAATATTTCCAAAAGTATTCACAACTGTAAGATTAAGTGATTCATAAAATTTTATTTTTAATCCAACATTTTCAAGCAACTTTATATCGATTATTGAATTAATCAAGTATCTTGAAATAGATAAGAATAATATTGGAAATAGATAAGCCCATCTAAAATCAACTGATTCAATTAGGTTCTTATTGTTATATAAATATATTCCTATAAATATAAAAATAGAAATTGTAACTAAGTTATTTAATATATTTTTATAATTCATAATCAGATATTCAACCTTTTAAGACATCTATCAAGATTATTATCCATGAACTTCCCTTCAAAGATCTCTTCACTTAGATGTTTTAATTTATCTTGTAATTTAAAACTATTATTAACTTCTTTATTAATATTTTTTTCTAACTCTTTAAATGATTCAATTCTTTCAATTGAATCATTATTGAATACTTTTGAGACACCTGAAACATCATAGGCCATAGGCGTATCTAGAAAAAGAATAGATTTTTTAGTTATTAAATAATCTACAAAAATACTTGACCAGTCTGTTATCAACATATCAGATATTGCTAGGGGAGTTATGTCCGGATAATTATTTATTTCATCACTTGAAATTAAATGTTTCGAATTTTTTATATAGTTTTTTATATCCTCGTTTAGCTGAGTATTAATATGTAGTTTAATTAAAAACTTTAAATTTAATTTTTTTGCTACATTTTCAAAGAACCTATATAAATCTAAATTATGAGGAGATAGGTGATTTTGTATATATTTTTTATTTTTTCTATCATCTGTTGGTGCATATAAAACAATCTTTGAATTAATCTTAAGAATATTTTTTATTTCACTTTTACTTCCTATCAGTTTATTTAGTGAATCAAGTCTTGGATAACCAGTGGTAACTAAATTATTAATCTTATAATTACACTCTTCTATGTAGATACTTTTTTCAAAGTTTGAATATAGCCAAACTTCATTAAATAATTCTTGTTCACGTAAAATCTCTTCATTATTATTGCTCTTAATTGCATGGCCTGTAAAAAAAGTTTTTATACCAAAAAAATTTTTAAACACACTATGTAAAAATATTCCATGGCTTGAAATTATCATCTCTGATTTTAAGACCTGGAGAATATGGCTTGGATAAAAGGTTGAAAGAATATTTTTTTCTTCGCACTTTAATTTTTTATAATCTTTGTAGCTGAACGTTAAATAGTAAAAATCTTTACCTTCATAGCTGCCTGTTTTTTTAATTTCTTCTATGTTCCCAATTAGCTTATGTCCCATTAGTATGATATTTCTATTTTTACTTTTATTAAATAAATAAATTAGAGAGCTGATTATTAAATTAATTAAAAATATTAAAAGAATTAAATAATGTGTAATTTTATATTTTTCAAATCTCAAACTATTTTTATACTAGTTTTCAAAAAATAATAAATATGCTTTAACATTAGTTGATATGAAGAAAATTGGATTAATTCCATGTCGATTAGAAAGCACCCGCCTTCCTAATAAGCCAATTGAACTAATACAAAATATACCAATGTTTGCACATGTATATTACAGGTCTGAATATACGAATTTAGATGAAGTTTATGTATGTACTGATAGTGATGAAATTATGAAAATATCAGAAGATTTAGGGCTAAACTCTATACTTACTAAAAGTGAACATACAAACGGCACTGAAAGATGTGCCGAAGCTTCCTCATTATTGGGGCTTTCTGATAATGATATAGTTGTAGACATACAAGGTGATGAGCCATTATTAAATCCTGAAGATGTAAATAAGTTGATTTCTTTTTTTAACCCTGAAATTCATGATATTGTTCTCGGGTATCTAACAGTTGAAGAAAAAAACAACGTCAACGCCGTAAAACTTGTTACAGATGACGAGAATCAAGTCTTATTCTTTTCTAGACTAGATATTCCTTTAAATTTTCGAAATGAAATTTCTTTAAAGAAACAAGTAGGTTTAGTTGCATTTACAAACTATTCCATTCAAAAATTTTCAAACTCACAACCCACAAGCTTAGAACTTGTAGAAGGTGTTGAATTATTAAGAGCCATTGAGCTAGATTTAAAAATGTTTGGTGTGGAGCTTGATTTCGAAACACGATCTGTAGACACAAAAGATGATTTAGATTATGTTCGAAAAAATATACAGTCTGATGAGCTTTTTAAGAAGTATAACAATAGAGAAGTTAATTGAATAGGATCAGAAGCTCAAGAATTTTATTATTTTTATTTTTCTTATTGGTATTTTTAATTTCTTTACGCGTAGATTATAGATTTACAGAAACAATAAATTGCTGTGGTGATGACCACACTTATTTTGTTCATGCTGAAACAATATCTGAAGATTTTGATCTAGATTACTCTAATCAGATGGATTTTGTTGAAGGCAAAGTAATTATGATTGAAGATAAAGTTAAGCCTATAGGATTCATAGGCACGGGCATTCTAGCTGCACCATTTATGCTATTAGGAATATTTATAGATAATTTATTCAACTTTTTAAATTTTAAAACTAGTGCCTTAATGAACTACAAGCTACTTTTATATTCTCTTGCTCCAATTTTCTACTTTTTTTCATCAATATATATTTTTCAAAAAATATTAAGTTTGCTGAATATAAAATACAAGACAATTTACTTAATGCTTATATTTTTTGGTTCAGGACTTCATTATTATGCTTTTGAAAGATTTAGTATGACACATGTCTACGAAGTATTCTGCGTTACCTTCTTAATATATCTTTTATTAATTTTTTATAAAGGTGATGATGTAAAAAATAAAATCGCGGGAATTATTCCTTATGTATTTTTAATTACATATTTAGTAAGGTACAGTAACTATTTTATTTTTCTTATTCCATTTTGGTTAACAAAAATGATAAAAGCAAAACCGCCCAATCAAAAACTGAGATTAAACAAATATTTTTTACTTAATAGCCTTGTTTCCATTGGGTTATTTTCGTTCATAACAGATAATTTATATGGAAGGTTCACTCTGAATCCTATAGTTGTTTATAACAAGGAAAGCTTTCCTTTAGTAGCTAACTATTTAACATATTCAGCTGAAAGAGGGAATGTTGTTTTAGACAATTTAGTTATTTTATTTCGGATGTTTTATACCCAAGAATTCGGTTTAATTTGGTTTGTTCCAATTATTTTTGCATCGATTATTTATTTACTGCTAGATACTGTTAAAGACTTTAAGACCTCAGCCTTGTTTAATGTATATATTTTAATCAGCATAGGACTCCCAATTGGTATTACTTTAGTTTGGCAAAGCGTTGGCTCAGCGTTTGGAATGAGATACATATATGCCGTCTTGCCAATTTCTTTTCTTACTTATATGTCTCTTTCTCAAAAACACAATCTTAAGATTTTAAATATCTATACAATAATTTTTTCTTCACTTTCTTTCTTATCTGTTTTATATTTTGAAACATCCGTTGCAACATCTCTGTCTGAGAATGAAGTCCTAAATTCATTTGGTAACTATGTTAGATATGCTCAACCAGAGTATCTTTCTGGATTTTTAAATTCAATACTAAGTTTTGATAGCTATTTTATTATTTTTGGAACAAGTTACTTAGGTGCCTCAATAATAAAAATATTTTCAAGTATTATGGGAATTGATGGTTTCATTAACTTTTTATCTCAGTTTGGGATAAATATAGATAATGCTGACGTTATTCGAATTTTTAACAATATTGATTTGATTGATGGCCATAAATTTATATTCATAATTTTCTTTTTATCAATATTTTCATATTATTTTTCTAAACAGGTCACAAAAGAGTATAAATAAATATGAGTAATTATATTAAAAAAAAGAAAATTCTAGTTCTTTCATCTACTTTTCCAAAAAACGACAAAGATGAAGTCCCCACTTTTGTCAAAGATCAAATAATAAACTTAAAGAAAGAATATGATTTTTTAGACTTTACAGTTGTAGTTCCAGAAACTAATGATGGGGTAGCATCAGATCAATCAGAGTACTTTAAGGAGATAAGATATCATTATTTTTGGCCAAGAAGATTTGAAGTGTTAATTGGTAAAGGGATAGTTCCAACTATAAAGAAAAATAAATTAACTTTTTTCTTAGTTCCATTCTATTTTTTAGCACAGCTGATTGTTGCGTTAAAGATCTCAAGAAGGATTAAGCCTGATTTAATTTATTCACACTGGTTTACTCCTCAAGGTATAACGGCATATATCGTATCTATTATTTATAAAATACCTTTTACCTTTACTACACATGCTCAAGATGTAATAGTTTTAAGGAAAATTCCAATTTTTGGCCCTTTTTTAGCACGGCAAGCAATAAAAAAATCATCTGCCTGGACCTGTGATTCAAAATCTACTGAGGAAAGGCTAATTAAAACAATTGGTATCAATAATTTTGATGAAAACAAAAGTTTGTCAGTTCCAATGGCCGTAGATTCAACAACTTACGAGAATTTATCAGTACAATCTTATCCAAATCTTAAATCAATAGAAAAAGACTTTAATCTTCTATTCATAGGAAGGTTTGCTGAGATTAAAGGAGTTGAATATCTTCTTAAGTTGTTTAAAGAAATAAATAAAAAGTATTCAGATATAAATCTTATTCTAGGGGGTGATGGGAATTTAAAAAATGATTATGAAAAACTAATTAGTCAATTAAAAATCAAAAAAGATAAAGTTATATTTACAGGTTATGTAGATAAGGAACTGAAAAAATATTTATTTGATATTTCAAATATTAAATTTATACCTTCAATACTTTCTAGCACAGGACATAAGGAAGGGCTCCCGGTTGTATTGCTTGAATCTTTATATTTTGGAAAAGTAGTAATGGCTAGCAAATACTGCAACGCTGAAGAAGTTCTAGAAGACGGTAGGAGTGGATTCTTATTTGATCCATTAAATTTAGAGAAATCATTGAAGCTTTTTGAAAAAGTTTATAATTTACCTAAGGGCAGAGTAGATGAAATTGAAAAAAATTCACTAGAGACAGGCTTGAAGTATACTTCAGCCTCTTTAACAAAAGTTTATTATGAGCATCTTTTTGCAGATTTTATTTAGTGTTTATCCTATTAAGTTTTTTCGATATAAAACCTATAACTTTTTGTACTAAGTTCTCTTTAACAATATTAAATCCTTTTTTAGTCTTTTCAGGATCCCCTGTTTTTATTGGATAATTATTAGCTTCTAAGAAGTTAGTTATTGGTGCTTTAAATTCTTTATTTTTTAGTTCAGGAACCAGATTTAAATACTCTTGTACCACTTTTCTATCAAGAAATGGATATCTTCCTTCTATCCCAAAACCACCAGTAATTGACTCTTCTTTCATCAAGTAACTTGATTGGGTTCCATCATAAAAATTTTCCCAAGGAAAGATATCATATAAGTTATCGTCAAAAGATTTAGGGTTTGGTGAACCAAAAGAATAACTTTGCAGATTTGATGTAATTTCATCTCCTCCTTGCCCGGATGATAAAATTTTAATATTTTCATTTTTAGATTTTACATAATCTAGTAAATAGACCAAGCCATGAGAACCTCGATCACTAAAACCATCCTGTGTTAGAGATTCGCTTTCTTGTTTGGGGCCGTAGCTAAATTTTGAAATCTTGCTGTTTAATAAATTTTTTGTTTTTTTAAAGTCCCCCTGATTTAATGATTTTTTAATGTAAATTTTATTTTTATTAATTAATTTCCTAAATAATCTTCTAAATAGAACAATCTTATGTTCGTTACCATAATAAGAAAAAACTATATGTTTTATTTTTAGCTTTTCAAATGCACACGAGATAGCCCCACTATCTAGGCCGCTGCTCAGAGGTAAAATTATATCATGAGGTAAATCTTCAAATCTTACTTTTATAGAATTTAAAAAAGCTTTATTCCAGTCATCATAATCTGTTTTGAATTGATCAAGATTAAATTTATAATATTCAGAGAATATTTCTAAATTACTATTTTTTATATAATAAACTCCATAACTATTTGCGTGTAATTTATATATATTAGTAAATCCGGCTTCCTCAAGTGCAGTCTTATATGATGAAAATCCAAATTTTGTAATTTCTTGTGAGTAAAACAATGGTTTTGTTGCAAATATGTCAGTTGAGAAAAAAATTAAATTTTCTTTTGCGTCAAATAGAACAATTGCAAATTCACCATCTAAATGCTTTATGAAGTCAAAACCATATTTCTTATAGGAGTCAATAATCGCAAATACATCTGAACTGTAATCTCCCAGTTCTTTATAATTGTAAATTTCTCCGTTGAAAACTACAGTAATATGTTCATCTGTAACAGGCTGAGGTGTAAAATCTCCAGTTAAGCTTAAAAGTGTATGCGTAAAATTTATACCCTCAACTGTTCTTATTTCAGTATGATCAGGCCCTCTATGTTCTAAGAAAGAACATACTTTATTTTCGTCATCTAAAATAGCATCAGTTACTAAAAATCCGCACATTTGAATAATCTTTCTTTGTATAAAGTTATTTTATCTTTAGGAAGATCTAAATTTAAACTTAAATATATTTTTAATATATCTAAAAAAGTCAATTGTTTTAATCTTCTTTCCTTCCTTGTAGCTTCTTCCTTCATACATAATTGGGACTTCTATAATATTTTTACTTTTTTTTATAAACTTTGAAATTAATTCTAAATCTATACTGAAACCTTGTTCATTAAATGAATTCTTTAAAAAAAAATCACACGGCATTAATTTATAGCAGGTTGTAATGTCTGTAATTTTTGAACCATGGACAATTGAAAAAAGTTTTGACAAGAAACCGTTTGCTAATTTTGCTCTTAAATAAACATTACTTCTTTTTTTATCACCAATCACTCTAGAACCAATGACAAATGATTCAGGATTCTTTTTTGCTATTTCAAACATCTCAATAATATCACTAGGAAAATATTCTAAATCAGCATCATGTATTACAGCATGACTGCTGGTTATATGTTGCCTAGAATGTAAAACTCCAACGCCTTTACCTTTTTCTTCAGATGTTTTGTCTAAGATAATATTCTCATTTTGATTTGATATTTTTTCTGCAATTTTATAAGAATTATCTGTTGAGTTATTATCTATTAAAATTATTTGATTGTAAATATTATTCTCAAGCAATCTATTTACAGAGTTTTCAAGTAAGTTTTCTTCATTATAAAAAGGAACTATTACAGATAAACTAACCATATACAATTATAGACTAATAGCTATAATTAGAATTTGGGCGCTTAGCTCAGTCTGGCAGAGCGCTTCCCTTACAAGGAA
>CEQN01072458.1_pt1 | contig 18928 bp, 18 predicted proteins | sample 427011 | NCBI WGS metagenome assembly CEQN01 (sample SAMEA2621277, study PRJEB7988) | marine metagenome | biome: marine biome (ENVO:00000447); feature: deep chlorophyll maximum layer (ENVO:xxxxxxxx); material: "saline water (ENVO:00002010), including plankton (ENVO:xxxxxxxx)" | depth 120 m
GTATATGGGTATTGAAGCCTTGGACGTCACTACGAGTGACTGGCATGCAAGCAATAACGAAATATATCGCCGTCGACGTGATCGTGTAGTCGATACTCTTTTGAATATAGGTCTTGAGGTTAACCGACCCAAGTCAGGGTTTTATATCTGGGCCAAGTGCCCTGAAGGCTGGAGCTCTGCGCAACTTGCGACAGAATTATTGGATCAGCATGCGGTTGTCGTTACTCCTGGTAGAGGGTATGGAGAGGCTGGGGAAGGCTACATACGGTTGTCATTAACAACTCCAGATGAACGTGTTGAAGAAGGGCTAAAGAGGCTTGAAGGTTGGAAATTGCCTACCAAGCCTACCGAATAATTAGAACTTACCGTCTTGTTTTTCAAATGGGAAAACTTGTTTAGGTATGTATACGGAGTATAAGCCTTATAGCACGACGTAACATGACTGTTGAAACAGCACATAAACCTGAGAGAGCAATGCTTCTGGGGGTGGGCATTAAGTCACGCGCGGCAACTTGGCCGTTAGATGATTCACTTGAGGAGCTCTCGCAATTAGCTGCTACCGCGGGTGCTGAGGTAGTGGGTTCAATTACGCAGTATCTTGAGGCTCCATCAGTGACTTACCTTGGTAAGGGTAAGTTGGATGAACTGAAAACATTAAAAAGTGTAGTTAACTTTGAAACGGTAATCTGTGACGATGAATTAACTCCTACACAGCAACGTAATTTAGAACGTTCGTTCGATGGAATTGTTAAGGTTATTGACAGAACGGCGCTGATTCTTGATGTATTTGCCCGGCACGCACGTACTCATGAAGGAAGGCTTCAAGTAGAACTTGCGCAAGCTGAATACTTGTTGCCTCGCTTGGCTGGCCAATGGAGTCATTTAGAAAGACTGGGCGGAGGAATTGGAACTCGGGGCCCAGGTGAGTCACAAATAGAAACAGATCGCAGGTTAATTAATTTACGCATTCATCGGATGAAACAAGAATTAGAAAAAGTAAGAAGACATCGATCTCAATACCGGTCAAGGCGCTTTAGGAATGGAGTTCCAGTCATTTCGCTTTTAGGCTATACGAACGCAGGAAAAAGCAGTTTATTGAATGCTATTTCTAGTGCTGAAGTTCTTTCTCGGGACCAATTGTTTTCCACGCTGGATCCTGTAACTCGAAAAGTACGACTACCCAGTGGTAAGTTCGCATTGTTCACGGATACTGTTGGTTTCATACAGAAACTTCCTCCAACGTTAATTGCTGCGTTTAGGGCAACTCTTGAAGAGGTCCAAGAATCTAATATTTTACTTCACGTAATTGATATTTCCCATCCTAATGCAGCAGAGCAAGTAGAGGTTGTGGAAGCAATAATTGATGGACTAGGTATATCAAATAAGCCTCGAATTTTGGGCATGAATAAAGCTGATCTGCTTGACCCCGATGTAAGTCGAAGCTTTATCGAAGATATAGGCAGCTCAACTGCAGTGCTTACTTCAGCTGTTTCTGGTCTTGGCTTGGGAGAATTGCTAATCGCGGTTGAAGAAACAGTGTCTGAACTCAATCTTGGCTCAGGGGTTGAACCAGGCAAATTGCTTGCGATTGAATAATAGTTTATTACGACGCACTATTTATGTTATGTAAAGTGAAGGGTATTTTTGATTCACCTCCGATATAATTGATTATGTAGTATTTTTTGCTACTAACCTACGGAGTGTTTATGCCAACCTTATTATGGCAGTCTAGAATTCTTAAAATTGCATTTGTATGTACCTTTTGCTTTTTGCATATCGTTCTAAGTGCATGCTCGCAAAGCTCATCAATTAAAACTGATGAACTTGACGCTGTTATTGAGCGCTTACAGTCCAGCTTTATTGACCAAGACCTTCTCAATTCAGACGACCTGAACCGCGCTGCGATACAAGGAGTCATCGATTTTGTTGATGATCCCTACACTACCTACATGTCGCAGACCCGTGTAGAGCATTTCAATAGCGCACTGGAAGGCATGGCCTCTGACTTCGAAGGGATCGGTGCAAGCGTCACTGAACGTGGTGGGGAAATTGTTATTTTAGGCCCTCTTCCTGGCTCCCCAGCTCAGGAGGCGGGAATTAAACCCGGAGATAAGCTACTGGCAGTAGATGGAGATTTGGTTAAGGGTAAAACTTTGGATGAGGTGGTTACTCAAGTGAGAGGTCCTCAAGGTACGATTGTTCGTTTGACTATTTCTCGAGTTGGTACCCCCGTACCATTTAACATACAAATTCTGCGCCAGACTATTTCTATTAGTTCAGTGCTTGCACGCATGCAGAGTGATGACATTGGATATATTCAACTATCTAGATTTGATGCTACAACTGCCGAAAATTTCAGAACTGCTATTCAAGATTTAACGAACGCTGGTGCAAAAGGCTTGATAATTGACCTGCGTAATAATGGAGGCGGCCTTGTTACTGCGGCGGTTGCTGTTGCTTCCGAATTTATATCAACTGGCGAAGTATTACGCTGGGTAGAATCTAGTGGTGCTGAAACCGTAATGAATGTAACAGGTGAAGGAATAGCCTTTGATATTCCGTTAGTAGCCATAGTTAATAATTTCAGCGCTTCGGGCTCTGAAGTAGTAGTTGGAGCGTTACAAGATAATGGAAGAGCTAAGATTGTAGGAACAAGAACCTTTGGGAAAGGTTCAGTAAACACTTTAGAAGTTTTAGACTCAGGGGCAGGACTTTATATCACTATGGCTAGATGGTTTACTCCTAAAGGCCGACAAATTGAAGGCGATGGGCTTGAGCCTGATATTGTTCTAGGGCGCCCTTTGAATCCGAAAACATTGAGCGAAATAGGTACTCATGTTACTGATTTATGTGCAATTCATGCAGAATATTCAGTAAAAATGGAAGACTATCCTAATTTAGAAAAATCACTAAATCAGCTTTGTAATTACCAACCTGATATCGAACAGCAGAAGCTAACGGACTTGTTTCTTGATACGGCAGTAATTGAGATGGATAGGATGTTGAGGTCGTAGATGGCTTCTAAGAAAAAGAAAACACCTCAGAAAAATACTGGTTTGAACGACAAGCCTCGCATCTTAACAATTGCCGATAATCGCAGGGCTAGATTTGATTATGATATTTTGGATCATTTAGAAGCTGGGATAGCTTTAACCGGTACGGAAATTAAAGCTATCCGTGCTGGTCGGGTGAATATTAGAGATTCTTTCGCAAATATTCGAAATGGCGAAATTTGGTTGCATAACCTTCATATCGCGCAATGGCAGTCTTCTGGTCCATGGGGGCATGAACCTACCCGCTCGAGAAAACTTTTGCTTCACTCTGATCAAATTCGCAAGTTTGGTCAGTCAGCTGGTGAAAAAGGACTAACTATTATACCAATTCGCCTTTATATCAAAGGGCACCATGCGAAAGTAGAAATTGCACTTGCCAAAGGCCGCCATCGATACGATAAAAGACGGGTAATTATGCAACGTGAGACAGATAGAGAAATTGCTCGATCAATCCGGCATCGTACGTACTAAGGTAGAAAATCTCTGATTTTTCGTACGTAGTACAATATATATAAATATATTAAGGGGATGCGTGGTTTCGACAGGGGATTAGTTTGGAAGGATTGCAGGTCGAGTTTGTCGCACACTCGTAAATCACGCGGCAAAACATTAAATGCCGACGAACAAGTCGCTCTAGCTGCGTAAATAACGCAACTACGTCTCGTGGACTAACCTCGACGGTCTATGAAGGCGATATATAGCCGAGGTGCAGTGGTTCTGTTGCCGCTGTGAACCACTTAAGATTTGGCGGCAGGTATTTAGGCAACCCGCCGGTGGGTTCGCCTGATGTACCATATAAACACCGGATAAACCTGTAGTATATCTGTACTAAACGTCTCTTGGACGGGGAGTTCGACCCTCCCCCATCTCCACCAAAACCAACTTAGGTAATCCTTGGGTTGCAGATACGGAGAAATGCAAGTGACAACGAAGATTTCAGAGAGTAATTCTAAGCGCGATGTTTTGTGCCCGAACTCACCCACAAATGCTCACCATTGGGTTCTGGGCATGCCCAGTGCGTCGATGGCTGGTATTTGTAAATATTGCCAAGCCTCGAGAGAATTTAAGCCTTTTGAAGAAAATGTTGGCTTTAATAATAGTCCGAAGCGAGGAAAAATCGCTGAAGATTTTGATATAGATTAATCTTTCAGAGGGCTGGTAACGTTACTCTAATGGCCAGCCTCTTTAACAAAATCTGAAACTCTTTCGCCAACCATAATGGCTGAGACGTTTGTAGCACTGTGCGGGACAGTCGGAAATATGGATGCGTCTGCTACGAATAGGTTATCCATACCATGCATGCGTAACCGGTTATCTACTACTGCCATGGGATTAGAAGCTAATCCCATCATACAAGTACCAGAACCATGATGATGGCTGTCATAAGTTGACTGGGCGTATTCTGTCCAATCTTCGTCTTCAGATGGAAGCATTAATTTGCCGTAATATGGTTTCATAACTGAATCATCCATGAAGTTTCGTATGAATTCCATTACGTTTAGCATGTCTGCGATATCGTCTGGATGCTGCAACATTCCATCATCTACTATTGGAAGTTCATGGGGGTTAGTAGAGTTTAAGGAAATACGTCCTCTAGATTTTTGTTCCACAAGGTTCATAGCGACCGGCATCATTGGCTTAAGTCCTTCTACGCCAATAGGAGCTCTCATATAGATATGGAAATTCCCTACAGGTAGGTCTGGGTGTGTTTTATAAACTAATTGAAACCCTGCAACGACCCAGTCGGGAGAAAACTCCCCTGCCCCTTCAAAAGTCATATTTACTGCCGCATGATCTTGATAATTGGAGCCAATTCCTTCTAGGTTGTGGACTACTTTAATTCCATGCTTTTCAAGCTCAGATATTGGGCCAAAGCCTGAAAGCATTAATATTTGAGGACTATGGTATGTTCCTGCACTTAAAATAAAAGTGTCTGCGCCCGCTGTATGAATTTCATTTCCCTGTTCGTATTGTACTTCCGTCACGCGCGAGCCATCAGTTTTTATGCCTACAACCGGCGCATTATCAATAATTGTCAAATTCGCTCGGTCTCTTGCCAGCCCTATGTAAGCTACTGCGGTAGATTGACGCTTACCATCCTTAACATTAGATGCTGAAGGAGAAAGTCCGAACCTGGTCGGCACATTGCTATCAGGCATTATAGGGAAACCTAAGTTAGTTGCCCGGTCCACAAATGCTTGCATTGGTGGAGCTAGCTCACCATCATCAAATGATAATTTTCTCTGTACCGTTAGAGGTCCTTGATTGCCGTGATACGGTAAATGACCAAAATCCTCATCAGTTTCAATTCTTTTCAGAACCGGCAGGCAGTCCTCATAGGACCACCCCTGGTTTCCTAAAGATTCCCATCGATCTAAGTCATACTGTGTAGGCCTAGAGACGCCCATCATGTTCACTGACGAGCCACCTCCAAGCACGCGTCCACTTAGAGGAAAATATTCGCTCCCGTCAATCTTTCGCTTTGTGGGGTACATTACGACATACTCAGATTCAAGAATTGGTCGGTTATTCCCTTTTCCATCTGCGATCATTTCAGGGATAGGCTGCGGATCAGGTCCAGCTTCAAGCAATAAGACGTTACGACGAGGATCTTCTGATAGGCGTGTAGCAGCAACACAACCTGCAGAACCTCCTCCAATAATTATGACATCGTAAAATTGATTATTTTCCATGAATACTCCTTAAATTATGCAGAATCTTCGTTAATGAAATCTGAAACTCTTTCACCAATCATTATTGAAGTAATATTGGTATTTGCATGGGTTACCGTAGGCATTATGGATGCATCTGCTACGTATAAATTTTCAATTCCATGCATTTTTAGTCGATTATTTACTACAGACATGTTATTTGAAGACGGTCCCATCATGCAGGTCCCAACTCCATGATGGTAGCAATCATAAGTTGATTGGGCGTATTCAATCCAATCGTCACTGGGCCCAGGTTGCGTTAATCTTCCAAAATATGGACGCATAGTATCGTCATCCACGAAATTTTGTATAAATTCCATAGCCCTTTGCATGGCTTTTGTATCATCGGGATGCTGCAAGAGCCCATCGTCTATGATAGGTAATTGATCAGGGTCAGTGCTGGTGATGTATACATGACCTCTCGATTTTTGCTCAATTAAATTAGCAGCAAAAGGCATAAGAGGTTTCAAGCCTTCAATTACCATAGGTGCCCGCATATACAGATGGAAATCCCCATTGGGTAATTGAGGATCACTCTTATAGATAAGTTGTAAACCTGATACAACCCAGTCAGCAGCAAACCCTTCAGTGCTTTCAAAGACCATGTTAACTGCCGCGTGATCTTGGTAGTTATGCCCTACCCCAGGTAATTCGTGGACAATATTTATGCCCAATGGTTCAAGGTCTTCCTTTGAGCCTATACCCGAAAGCATAAGTATTTGAGGGCTGTGGTATACACCCGAACTAAGGACATAAGTATCAGCAGATGCTTCTTTGATTTGAGATCCATGCTTGTATTTAACGGATCGGATTTGGTTATTAACCAAATCTAAGGATAAGACTGGAGCATCTGCAATGATTGTTAAGTTTTGTCTTTCTCGAGCAGGGTTCAAATATGCTACGGCAGTGGATTGCCGGATTCCATCTTTGACATTGGATGCACCCATTGAAATCCCAAAAGGATTGGGGACGTTTCGATCAGGTAGCAATGGGTATCCTAGATTTAAAGCTCGCTGCTTGAATGCTTCTTGCGGCGCATCAAGTGGATTGTCAAATGAAAGACGGCGCTTTACTGTCAATGGGCCCTTGTTCCCATGGTGCGGGGCGTTTGGGTAATCTTGATCACTTTCTATTCGTTTAAGGAAAGGTAAACAGTCTTCATATGACCAACCAGGGTTTCCTAGAGACTCCCATTTTTCTAAATCATGCTGAGTCGGCCTCACTACCCCCATCATATTCACTGACGAGCCTCCACCAAGTACCCGGCCGCTAATTGGGTAATATTCACTTCCATCAATTTTTCTTTCGGTTGGGTACATAATGACAAAAGGTGATTCAAGTATGGGGCGATTACTTGAGGTACCGTCTGCGATAATATGAGGGATTGGGTCAGGGTCTGGGCCAGCCTCTAAAAGTAAAACTTTTCTTGATGGATCCTCAGAGAGCCTCGTTGCTGCAACGCATCCTGCTGATCCTCCACCAATTACAATTACGTCGTAATAATTATTTTCAGTCATTACTCACACCTCAATAAATAGCGTGCATTTCTCATCTTGCTGAAGCATACTCTTGTTGATTAAAAATAAGTAATTTATTGGAGCATAGAATGTCTTTCCCTGGTTGGTACTCAAATTTTGTTTCTTCATTGATCATGTCAATTCCAGAGAACCTGGATGAGGACACTGCAAAAAAATGGATAGAGAACCCGGAAGGATTAAAAAAAATCCTTAACGAATTGTCGAATCCCACAATTCCAGGAACCTTGAAGAACGACAAAACTAATGACGGTTGGGAACTAATAAAAGATGTGCTTGAGCCAACTAATTTCTCTGTTCAGGAACTCCAGATTAATGCATTTGCAGAAGGGACAGAAGATATTATTGGCGACCCTATGGTTAATCTGATTTTAGAAATGAACGGACTATTAGGCCAATGGCAAGCTGAATACGCTTTAGAACATCAAGATCAATTGTCTGATGAATTCCAAAGATTTTCGTTAGTATTTCCTGGAACCGTCTGGAAAAGTCCCGACGGAAATCATCAAGTGCCTTGCCTCACTTACCGACAAGGCCAATGGGATTTGATATTTGGGATTTTGGAGGGGGGATTCGACTCTAGAGACGTAATGGCTAGTTTGGACTAAAAGTAACTGAAAAAGTGTAAGGAGTAGCTATGCCAAAAGTAACTTCACTAGGACACGTCGGGTTGTTTTGTAATGATATCGGAGTAATGCGTGATTTTTATGAAAATACACTTGGAATGACTGTTACTGATTATAGTAATGAAAGGCAGATGGTCTTTTTGTCGTCTAATCCAGAGTTAGAACACCACGAGCTTTTCTTAACTGCAGGGCGAAATACTGATGCAGAAGCGAAAATTATCCAGCAAATTTCATTCCATGTTGATAGCTTAGAGGAAGTGAGGCAGTTTCATGAAAGATTTATTGCGGATGAAGTAACAATTGATTCAATTGTTACTCACGGAAACACCGCAAGTATTTATTTTCGTGACCCTGAATTAAATAGACTTGAAATTTACTATAGCCTTAAAGATGCGACCGGGAATCCAGTGTCATGGCCTCAACCATTCCGAGTCGCATTGGACATCAAACAAAATGATGCCCAGATTCTTAAACAAATCCAAGACGTAACTTCGAAAAACAATAAATAAACCTGTATAACTGGAGAATAGAGTGACAATTGATCAGACAGTAATTGGCGTAGGAATCATTGGCTTGGGCGGTGCTGCAGTTGCTATGATCCCAAGATTTGCAATAAATCCGAAATTCGAAATACGAGGCGCTGCAGACTTAGACCCTGAGATATTAAGTCGTTTTCAAGAAGATTTTCCAAATGCAATGGTAACTACAGATGCTGAAAAATTATGTAGCCAGCCCGGCATTAATTTAGTGTATATTGCCACGCCAAATCACCTGCATACAACTCATTGTGAGCTTGCGATGTCATTTGGAAAGCATGTTCTTATTGAGAAGCCAATGACAGTAGATGTTGAAGAAGGACTATCCCTAGTAGCTTCTGCCGAAAAGCACGGAGTACTTTTAGGAGTGAACGTAAAGCATAGCTTTGAACCAAGAATTCTTAGAATTCGAGAAATGGTTTGCACTGGAGAATTAGGCCAATTGCGAATGATCAATCACTGGAGATACCAAGATTGGTTATACAGACCTCGCTCTGGTGAAGAATTAACGCCTGGTCCTGGCGGAGGTATTCTCTGGAGGCAGGGACCGCACCAATTCGACATAATCAGAACCATTGGAGGCGGATTAGTTCGTAGCGTGCGAGGTACGGCAGCGACTTGGGACCCTGAAAGGCGGGTACCCGGTGCGCACGCAGCATATGTGGATTTTGAGAACGGAGTTTTTGCGACAGCTGTTTATAGTGGTTACGACCATTGGGACTCACGTGAATTGGTTCATGGTGTTGGCAAAGAAGGTATTTTCCCAAACCCAGAAAAGCATGCAGCTGCACGTAAGGAGCTTGCATCATCAAATGGAGCCGATTGGGAAGAATTGGCTGCACGAGCAGAACGGTATGGACTTGATCGCTCAGGCGATATGTTTGAAGAACCCGGTCCTTCATCAGCGGGCTGGATTTTGGGCGGCCCATTTGTTGCCAGTTTTGACCATGGTGACGTGAGAATGACTCCTGAAGGTCTAGTAGTGTATGGAGATAAAGAAAGAGTTGAAATACCTCTGATTACGTACGAAGACGGTAGAGATGGCAGGATAAATACTTTCTATGACGCAATAACGACAGGCAGACCTCTACCTGCAGATGGTTCTTGGGGTAATGCGACATTAGAATTATTACTGGCAGTAGAAAACTCAGGTATTCAACGTAAAGAAATTTTCCTAGAACACCAAACTGCCACGGTAGATTAAAGGAGTAGAGAATGTTACTTATTAATAATGCTGAAGTAGAAAAACTTTTACCTATGATTGATTGTATAGATGCTCAGGATAGAGCATTTCGCGGATTACCAACTGGGGACTCAGTTCATAGGCCAAGGATTGATTTGTACATGCCTGCGGAACGAACAGACGGTTATTACCGATGGGGCACAATGGAAGGGGCAAGTAAAGAACTTGGTGTCTTTGCAATCCGAATGAAATCAGACATCCTCTTTTGGCCTACCGATGAACATGGATACTGGAAAGAAGATAAATACTCTGTAGAGCCTGGATTATATTGTGGTTTGATATTCTTATTTAGTACAAAAAATGGAGAGCCATTGGCGATAATTAACGACGGCATATTGCAGCATATGCGCGTTGGCGGTGGAGCTGGATTGGGAGTGAGGTACCTTTCCCGACCAGATTCTCAAACAGTTGGAATGTTGGGATCAGGTGGTATGGCACGTACTTACCTTGAGGCTTTTGCCGCAGTACGGGATATAAGGCAGGTGAAAGTATTCAGTCCAACGGAGGCGAACCGTGAGCTTTACGCTGAAGAGATGTCTGCGAAATTAGAGCTAGAAGTAAGAGCTGTCGATACCCCCGAAGCTGCAGTAGAGGGAGTTGATATTGTGGCGGCTTGCACAAACGCTATGGAACCTGCGTTAAAGGGCGCATGGCTGCAGTCAGGGCAGCATGTTACTGATGTTAGAGGCGAATTAGATGAAGAAGTTTTTTCGCGCGCGGACATTATCGTAAAGCAAGGCGTTGCTCATTCCCGCCCTCGTAATGAAGACCCAAGACATATGGGAGAAGGTTACAACAACGGGGATTATATTGGGGGTACTGAAGAAGAAAAAAAACGATTACCTCAACGCCATGCTGGTTCACGAGTGGGAGCAGGTGGTGACGATAGCACCCCTACCTTCAATGATCTAGCTAGTGGAAATATTCAAAGAACTTCACCTGAAGATATAACTCTGTACCTCAACAGTGGAAACCAGGGATTACAATTTGCTGCTGTTGGTGGAATGGTATACGAAAAAGCTCGGCAGCAAGGACTCGGACGAGAATTACCTACTGAGTGGTTTCTACAAGATATACGAGATTAATACGATAATAATAAGAAGGGGCGCTTGTGCGCCCCTTCTTATTATTCATTCTAGAAGCCACCAACGTCCGCAGCGCCTGGAGGGGGTGCGTAATCAGTGTAGGCCCATTCAGGCATAGTGCTTTCCAATCCTTCTAGGCCAATCATTCTTTCAAACTCTGTTCTGATAGCAGGATCTTGGTCTGGGAAGGCAATGGCATTACCTCCATCTCGAGTATCTTGCGCTCCACCATCTCTGGCATCAGAGCCCGGGGCTTTTCCTGGCTTTATTCCAGGTCCGTAAGGCCCATCAAAAATAAGGAAACGGATTCCTCCTGGTGATGTCCCAAAGTGCTGATGAAACCAGTCGCCTGTCATCGGTGCTGCACTAATCATACCTACAGGTTCGTAGTCTTGCCTTCTAACTTCGTCACCATGTCCACTTTCGAATGGGTGCTCACCAAGCTGACTAGGCCATGTCACGCTATAACCTTTTCCTTTAATGCATACAAGTATCGCACCTGAAGAATGTTTGTGTGCTTTTGAATACTGACCAGTTTCATACTGCCCAATTTTCATATACATGTTTGCGCCAGCCATATGAGGCTCTACACGTCGATAACTGAATGACCTTCTGTTATCACGAGGTAAATGACAATTGACGATATCAGGTATTACGTTAGTTCTGCGCATCGCAAGACCTCTGACAGGGTCAGCGAAAACATCATCTACAGGTTTGAAGTAGTCATCTTCTGCATCAAATAAATTTTTGAATTCATAAGGATTATTGAATATGAACTCAGGATCTCGAATAAGATTTACTATGTTAGGTGCAGTGGTACCACATAGTAGTAATGCTGGACTGGAAGTAGCGTTCACTATACGGTGAGTAGCATTCAAAGGAATGCCAAAAAGAGAGCCTGCGCTCCATTCAAATGTTTGCTTTTTAGTGCTACTTTCGTGCCAAACTTCTGTTGAACCCCTACCCTCTGCAACGTATACAATCTTGTCATACATATGCTTCTCAGGATGAAGAGCGCCTCCTGCAGGAACTTCTATAACATACATTCCCCATAGATGCTCAGTACCCAGTAACTGTATAGCTACGCCATTCCCTCCAAGCCTTTTCACCGGCTTGAGAGGTAAATCTTGGATTCTTCTAACTCCGATATCACGATGTATTTCAAATCCTTGGGCTTCCATAAATAAATCATAAGGAGATTTTGGCGTTTTCCAAAAGCCAAAACCTGCTTTATTCATACCTTCTGGCTCTTGCCAGTTTGCTAAATCAGCATTTCTCGTTACCATTTGCCCTCCTATGGGCTATTTCTTTGATCAGAGTCTAGAAGATGATTCTTACTTGGGTCAATTGCTGAAAATGTTGCGAGCACTTCAGCAGCGACATACAATCGCATTATAACGGATGATGTGGACAACGACATTGCTCCACACAACCAAAAAGAGTACATAAATTAGTACACATAGGGGGGGCTAAATGACTACGAAGCAGTCTATAGACTTAGAGAGAATAATTGACGGTGATGGGCATATTATGGAGGATATCGATGCCATTGTTGCTTACATGCCGGAAGAGTACAAAGGGAAAAGCTTTGGCGATAGAGGTGCTCGCAATCCGTTTCCTCCTATAGATCATTTGCACTCAGCTAACCGTCATATTACGCCGCCAGGGGCGTTTGCTAATGTCGGCCCTGATGGCTGGATAGAATTTCTGGATGAAGTCGGAGTTGATTCTACCGTTTTATACACAACTGGCGGTTTAGGATTTGGAAAAATCGTCAGCAGGGACTGGGCCACTGAACTTGCACGGGCATATAACAATTGGGTATACGACACGTATGTATCCAGAGGTGATAGGTTTCAAGCTATGGGCTTACTCCCTCTACAAGAGCCTGCAGCAGCAGTAGAAGAACTTCGACGTATGGTCAAAGATCTTGGCTTCGTGGGAGCAATGCTTCCTTCTACAGGAGCACAGCAACCCCACTTAGGAGACAGTAAATTCTGGCCTCTCTATGAAGAAGCAGAAAAATTAGGCTGCGCATTAGGTATTCATGGGGGCGCGCACGAAGGCTTATTGATGGACGATATGAGCCCATATGCACCCATTAATGCTCTTGGGCATCCAATGAGCCAAATGGTGGCGTTCGCAGGGATCATTTTTAACGGAGTATTTGATAAATACCCAGGTGTAAAAATTGGCTTTATGGAAGCAGGCGCAGCTTGGCTTCTTACTTGCATGGAGCGCTTTAATGGTTCATGGGCGTCCCATATTCAATATGATCCTCGAGGTAGATTTTTAAATATTCGCAAAGGCGAACAGGTTTCTGACTATATCTGTAGGCATATAGACGAAGACAGGATATTTATTGGCGTTGAAGGTGATGAGCTAGCACTTCCAGAAACAGTTAGGATCACTGGCAACAAACCTTATTTATTTTCTTCTGATTATCCCCATGAAGTAGACGCAGATACTTGCAAGGCAGAAATAAATGAATTACGTGAAAACACAGAGCTTTCAGCTGAAGATAAAGAAGCCATTATGTACCGCAACGCTGGGCGGTTTTACCAGCTAGCAACGAATTAAGGAGCTAAATGATGACTACCGAGAATATTGAAAGAGTTATTGATGGGGATGGTCATTTGGTTGAAGACCATCAGGCTATTTGGGATCGAATGCCTGATGAATACAAAGACAGAAGTTTTGTAACGACCAGAGGTCCTTTTCCTCCAAACGACCATTTACATGCAGCCAATAAGCATTTCTTACCTGAAGGAGCATTTGCCCAGGTTGGTAGAGAAGGATGGGTCGATTTTTTACAAGATGTCGGAGTTGATAAAACTGTTCTTTACACATCGAATGGACTGGCTTTTGGTAGGGTTGTAAGTCGGGATTGGGCCATAGAACTTGCACGTGCGTACAACAATTGGGTCTACGATGAATACGTAAGTAAAGATTCAAGGTTCCAAGCTGCGGGGCTTATTCCATTGCAAGAACCTGCAGAGGCTGTCATTGAACTTAGAAGGATCGTTGAAGAATTGGGTTTCACTGGAGCCATGTTGCCAGGTACCGGTGCATTGCAATTGCAAAACCATCTTGGTGACCCCAAATACTGGCCTATCTACGAAGAGGCTGACAGGTTAGGTTGCGCAATAGGAATTCATGGCGGCGTTCATGACCACATGGGTCTTGATGATATGAGCCCGTATGCTGCGGTAAACGCATTGGGTCATCCCTTCGGGCAAATGGTGAACTTTGCCGGTATTGTCTTCAATGGAGTATTGGATAAGTATCCGAATGCCAGATTTGGTTTCCTTGAGGCAGGTGCAGCATGGTTTGTTGGTTGCCTAGAAAGGTTTCAGCGTTCATGGGACAGCCATATTCAATATGACCCTGAGCGCCGATTTCTGCAAATGAATAAAGGCGAATCTGTTACCGATTACATTTTACGGAATGTAGACGAAGACAGGATTTTTGTAGGAGTGGAAGGTGATGAACTGACGCTTCCTTTTGCTGTAAAAGTAGCAGGGAATAAACCATTTTTATTTTCTTCTGACTTTCCGCATGAAGTGAATCATCAAACATGCAAAGAAGAAATTAGTGAGCTTCGAGATAATCCTGACCTTACTTCTTCTGATAAGGCCGCGATTTTGTATAGAAACGCCGAGCGTTTCTATCGACTAGGTTAGGGAATTATGGCAGATGAAACGACAAGGATTTTAAACGGAGTTTCCAATCTCGTTAATCACTGTGTTTCAGTCCAAAAAGGCGAAAATGTTCTATTAATCAATGAGCGAGGGACTATGGATTCCTCGCTCATTGATTTAATTGAAGAAGCAATTACAAATGCAGGAGGAAAGCCAATCTCCTTATGGACAGAGCCTATTAATTCAGAAAAGCAACTACAATCTAGGGAGTTTTCTGAAATTTTAGCAGCCGACAAATTAATACTTAATGGTGCTTTCAATCGAGTATTACTACTTAATTATTTAACAGATAATAATCATGCATCTTTGACACGCGTAAACAATCGAATTCGCACTCCTGAAGCAATTGCAACAGCGCATTCACTTTTTGATTGGCGCCTTGTTATGGCATTGGCAGGGAAGATAGAAGAAATTACGCAAACTGCACAAACTTATAGAATAACAACTCCGCAAGGCACAGATATTGCTGGTCGCGTTGCTTCTGCAAGCGAAGTTGCTGACGCGTTTTTTGTTCAAGATGCTGAACTTAGTAGAACTGAGCGTGTGTTTCCCGGAGAAGTATATGCACCGGTAGGAAGCGCCGATGCAGCGGGAGTAATTGCCTTTGACCATCCTGGAATGGCTGATAGGAATGCCTTCCAAAGCCCGATGTTTTTATCAGTTATGGACAATCGGCTACAGCGAATAGATTGGGATGAAGAAAGCACTAGATCTAACCAACGCGACGATCCTTCTGGTAATACGATATGGACTAAAAAACAACTTCAATCATTGCTAAATCGAAATGTAGATCAATATGGTTTTGAGAATTCGTACCAAATTGACTCATTTCATGGAGGGTTCCATCCGAAGGCCGAAAAAAAACCTGGCCAGCAGAGCAATTCTGATGTTATGCATTTCCATATAGGCAGGATTCCGTCCTCTTTATCAGCCTACATTTCAAATCAATCAATTGCACTTGATGGAGTCCCTTTCTGGGAAGACGGCACTGCATGTTTGCTTGAAGAGCCAGATATAAAACTAATGGCAAAAGAATACGGAGAAAATCTTTAATGAGTAACCTTAGCTTAAGCATGGCTCTCGATCATTACGAGCGCCACATACCATGGATTGAAGGAACTGCGGGAATGAAAGGTATTGATCTCAACTTACTCATTATTGGGCAAGAAGGTATCGGCGGTAGGAGGCATGAAAGAATGCTCGCAAATCAAGAATTTGATATTTGCGAATTGTCCCTAGGATCATATGTTATGGCTAAAGCTCGAGGAGTTTCCCTTACTGCAATCCCCATATTCCCTCGTAGATTATTCAGTCAGTCTCAGATGTATATCAATACGCAGCTTGGAATCAAAGAACCAAAAGATTTGATCGGGAAAAAAGTTGCACTACGTTCTTTTCAAACTACATTATCAGTACTCGCAAAAGGTGATCTTGCAACCGAATACGGAGTGCCGTTAGATCAGGTTCATTGGGTGACTACTGCTGATGAACCGGTCGATTTTGAGCCCCCCGCTAATGTGACAGTGGAACGGATGGAGAGAGGTAAAACATTAGGCGAAGAATTGGTACAAGGGGAAGTATCTGCGTACTTATCACCTAGGCCGCCCAAGCCATATTTAGAGCAAGCGCAGGAAGTTGGACGATTATTTTCGGACCCCCGAAAAGAAGAAATCAATTATTACAAGCGAAACGGGTTTTATCCAATTATGCATATAATTGCGCTTAAAACTGAAGTATTAGATAGACATCCTTGGATTGCGTTAAGCGCAATGGAAGGATTCCAAAACGCTCAAAAAATATGGTCTGGGTACATGGATGATCCAAATTGGAGTAGATTGACATGGGGTCGTCATTACCTAGAAGAGGAGCGTAATGTGTTTGGAGGGGATCCTTGGGCTATTGGAGTTGAGGCTAATCGGCCGAACTTAGAGCGATTTATTTCATATGAATACGAACAAGGCCTGATCCCTAATAAAATGAGTGTTGATGATTTATTTTTTGAAACGACTTTGAAAAGCTAAAGGTTCATGAGCATAACGTACACTGAAGAACAACTAATTGAAGAAATTCGGTCGGTATTTCAAAACTCTTTAGATCCTCGCGAGCAAGCTCACTTGATTGCGCAGATTGTTGAGAAAGGCTTTGATGCAGGCTGGCCACTTAATAGCGACAAGTTCGGTGAGGAAAACGGGACGTATGAAATATATAAGGACGAAGAATTAGGCCATCCTGATGCAGGATTCATGATACTTGCATATCGGCAACCAGCAGCAAAAAAGACTGTGCCGTCGCCTCATGACCATGGAGCCTGCTTTGTGGTATATGGAGTACAGCAAGGCTCAAATACACAGACCCGCTACGCTTACCGCTACTCAGATGACCGTAGTGAAATGCCTTCCTTGCAAACTACTCAAACAATTGAACAGCTTCCTGGTCATGCCCACTATTTCCTACCCGGCGAAATACACAGTACACAGGGCTCAAGCGAAACTGAGACCATCTATGTGCGGATTACAAGCATGGATTTAACTAATATTATTCGACATCGGTATGACGTTAAAAGTGGACGTAGTAGATCTTTTTCTGCTCATGATGCGCGAACTACGAGGAAATAATGGCGATTACAGTAGCAGTAGGTAACCGATTAGAAACTAGGCACTTAATTAGTGGTAGGGTTCAGGTTGAAAATTTTGATGTAGAAATAATTGACGCTGGCCCCGCACCTGCCCCGATTTTCCCTGCAATGGTTACGACCCGCCCGTATGATGTGGGCGAATTGACACTAGGGAATTTCATCATTGCAAAAGATAGTGGAGTAAAGCTATTTGGGCTTCCCATTTTCCCTAATCTTTTTTTCCCTTTGACAGGTGTAACGGTAAATAAAAAATCTGGTATCGAGACACCTAAAGACCTCGAAGGTAAAAGAATAGGAGTTCCTTTAGGCTTTTCTTCAAATCCTGCAGTCTGGCTAAGGTCAGTACTTGCTTCTGAGTATGACGTAAACTTGGAAAAAATAACTTGGGTCGAAGGTGAAAATGATTCCCTAGCAGGGGTTTCCTATTTAAAGCCACCTGCGTTCCTTCGCGAAAAAACCATTGATTTAGAGCAGAAGCTAATTGAAGGGAAAATTGATGCCTTAGTTGTAGCAGGGGGCAATGCGACTCTTGATGACTCAGTAAAATTTTTGGTGGAAGACCCTTACCCTTTGATCGAGCAATACAATGCAAAAAAGAATAGATTTCCTATAAATACACTGATAGTGATAAAGGAAGAATCTCACCAATTGAATCCCGGATTAGCTGAAGCTGTTTGTCGTGCCATGGATAGCGCAACTGAGATATATATGACTGAAGAGCCTGATGAGGCTATTCACCAGGGACTTGAAGTAGGAATACTCAGAAAATTAGGACTATTCCCAAGGAATCAAGGCTTAGATATTCACGGTTCTTCAGTCCAAGAACTCGTAGATTCTTTATATAGGACGGGTTCGATTCATAAGAATTGGGCTCTAGAAGATCTTTTTGTCTAAATTTTAAGTTTGCCCAGGATCTCGCTCCGATGGGAATAGAGCCAATAATCCGCCATCTACATTAATGTTTTCACCAGTTACGTATGCAGACATTGGAGAGGCTAGGTAAAGTACTGCTTGAGCTTGGTCTGAAGGATCGCCCCACCTTCCCAGTGGTATATTTTTAGGTTTTGCAGCTCTCGGAGCAGTTGATCCCCCAGGGGTTGTACCACGTGAGTCGCCTGTCTGAGTAGGTGTGATTGAGTTGACCCTAATACCATAAGGCGCAAGCTGGACAGCCATGGTCCGAGTCATTTGCAAAACGGCACCCTTTGACGCTGAGTAACTAATAAATCCTGCTTTACCCCGATGCCCTGTGGTCGAGGCTGTGTTCACTATTGCACCTCCGTCGCCTTGATCAACCATTCTTCGTGCTGCTTGCTGACTGCAGAGCATAGTACCGTCCATAATTACGGATTGTACCCATTTCCATTTTTCATATTCCACGTCTAGGATTCCTGCCTCATTATTTACTGCAGCATTATTTACTAGAATATCTACTCTGCCGAATGCTTTATCGGCAGCGAGGAAGACGTCGCCTACTCCTACGGGTGTAGAGATATCTGCACTAATGCTAATAGCTTCCCCTCCAGCTTCCTTAATAGAGGCCGCAGCTACTGCAGCTCGATCATCTAGAAAATCTACGCAGACGACTTTAGCTCCATGCTGTGCTAAGGTCCGCGCAATTTCTCCTCCGATGTTGGGCCCGCTTCCAGTGACTACAGCTACTTTGCCTTCCAGCATTCCATCCTCCTCAGCGCTCAATCTCGCCTTTTATTTCCTGCCAAGCTAATCGAGCTTCATCGACACTGCCTTCATCTTCAATTGTTGTGATGTCGCCTGGATCTGTATTTAACGTTACTGCTTTTA
>CEQN01212082.1_pt1 | contig 18869 bp, 20 predicted proteins | sample 427011 | NCBI WGS metagenome assembly CEQN01 (sample SAMEA2621277, study PRJEB7988) | marine metagenome | biome: marine biome (ENVO:00000447); feature: deep chlorophyll maximum layer (ENVO:xxxxxxxx); material: "saline water (ENVO:00002010), including plankton (ENVO:xxxxxxxx)" | depth 120 m
TGCTATAATTTTTGAGTTATGGAAAATCAAATTATAGTTAAGGTGTCAGCTACTTCAGCCAATATGGGGTCAGGATTTGATTGTATTGGTATTGCTTTAGATATTTGGAACACCGTTAAAGTACAGGAAAGTTCAGGACCTTATTCGAAAGTTCATATTTCGGGATATGGTGATGAATCTCTTCCCAAGAATGAAGATAATTTAGTAATTAAAAGTTTCAACAAACTTTTTTTTGAAATTGGTCAATCTCCTCCTGTTGTTTCTATAGAATGCGATAATCAAATTGCTCTAGCAAGAGGTACAGGAAGTAGTTCAGCAGCTCTTGTTGGAGGTCTATATTCAGCTAATATTTATGCTGGGAATCCTCTGAGTAAGAATGAGTTACTGCTTATTGCAGCTAAAGAAGAAGGGCATATTGATAATATTGCTCCAGCTATTTTTGGAGGTATGCAAATAGGAATATTTGAACAAGATTTGATTCATACTACTGAAGTCCCAATATATTCTGATGAATTGAAAGCAGTCCTTTTTGTTCCTGATACTAATATGAAAACTAATGAAGCTAGAGGGGTACTTGAAGAAAAAGTTTTAAGGTCAGATGCAGTGTTTAATATTTCACGATCATCACTATTGGTTCACTCGTTTATAACTGGTCAGTGGGACAATTTACGTTATGCTACTCAAGATATGCTTCATCAACCTCAGAGGCAAAAACTTTTTTTTCCAATGAAAAATATTATTCGTGCTGCATTAAATACAGGTGCTTTAGGCGCATATTTATCTGGAGCAGGATCGTCGATATTAGCATTTTGTACTGATCGCGAATACACAATTGGATACGAAATGGCAGATGCGGCGATGAAATCAGGAATAAATGGTGAAATTATAGTTACTACATTTTCTAAGCAAGGTGTCTATCATGAAAAATAGAAGAAATTTTTATGAAGTATTTTAAATGTAAGGTGTAGTATGGGATTAGTAGTTCAAAAATATGGTGGTTCATCTTTAGCAACTCCAGAATTAGTTAAAAATGTTGCTAAGAGGATTGCTGAATCGCATGATATTCACGGTTCACTTATTGCGACTGTATCTGCAATGGGAGACACAACAGACTATTTGTTAAAGATGGCGTCAGAAATTTCTGTTAATCCTGATAGAAGAGAATTGGATGTATTGCTTTCCACGGGTGAATTGCAGTCAAGTTCTTTAGTGGCTATGGCGTTAAATGAGATGGGTAAAAAGGTTGTAAGTCTTAGTGGGATACAGGCTGGAATAAAAACGGATGCAAGTTACGGTAAAGCAAAAATATCTGACTTAAATACTGATAGGATTGAAGATGAGATAAGCAAAGGTAATATCGTTATTGTTGCTGGATTTCAAGGTGCTACTGATGAGTTGGACATTACAACACTTGGAAGGGGCGCATCGGATCTGACAGCGGTAGCCTTAGCTGCGGCACTTGATGCTGAAAGATGTGAAATATATACAGATGTAGATGGTATATACACAGCTGATCCTAGATTGGTACCTCAAGCCAAGAAACTCAAACAGATTGGATTTGAAGAAATGTTAGAACTTGCAAACTATGGAGCTAAAATGAATCCTAGGTCCATAGAATTAGGAATGGTATACGATGTACCAATTTTAGTTGCATCAAGTTTTAAAAATACAGAAGGGACGTTAATTTATTCTGGAGATAATATGGACAAAAATGTAGGAGAAATAAGGAACAGGGTTAACGGAATAGCAACCGATAAAGGAGTTGCACGTGTGACTGTTTACTCTGTGAAAGATAGACCAGGTATTGCTGCAAGTCTTTTTAAGCCATTAACATTAGAAGATATTAGTGTTGATGTTATTGTTCAGAATTCTAGTGTGTCAGGTACGACTGATCTGACTTTTACAGTAGAATCTTCTGAGTTACCTAGGACGATTGATATTGTTTCAAGTATTCTTGATGACCTTAATGCAGAAAAGCTTTCAACTTCTGATCATTTGGCAAAAATAAGTATTGTTGGCACGGGTATGCAAGATTCTCCGGGATATGCATCAAAAATGTTTGAAGCATTATCAGACGCGGGTGTTAATATAGAAATGATTACAACGTCAGAAATAAGAATTACGTGTATTGTCCATGAAGATCAACTAATGAAAGCCACTCAAGCCTTACACAAGGCTTTTGAATTAGATTCCAATTAATAAGATTTATTCTTGATCACAGTACTTTGTATTTATCAATTGTAATACCAACATATAATGAATCCGATAAAATTATAGATACATTAAATTCGCTCGCTAATTATCTTTTCGATAAAAGTTTTAATTCAGAAATAATAGTTTCTGATGATGGTAGTAATGATAATACTTGTGATCAAGTTTCTGAGTGGATTAATAAATCAGATAATAAGTCCAATGTAAGTGTATTTTTGATTAAGTCTTCACATGAAGGTAAAGGGAGTGCTGTTAAAAGAGGGATACTAAAAGCTACTGGGTCTTATAGAATGATGTTTGATGCTGATTTGGCTATGCCTCCTAGGTATATTGATGGATTCATCGATAATGTGGAAAAAGGGTATGACATTGTAATAGGATCTCGAGAAATTAAAGGTTCTCAAAGATTTGATGAGCCATATTTCAGGCATTTAATGGGAAGAGTATTTAATTATTATATTAGATTATTTCTTGTTAAAGGTTATCAAGATACTCAATGTGGATATAAATGTTTTACTCGAGATTCAGTAGAGAAATTATTTTCAAAACAAGTGATTAATGGATGGGGATTCGATGTTGAGATCTTGTTTTTAGCAGACAAATATGGGTTCAATGTGTCTGAGCTACCAATTAATTGGTATCATAGAAATCAGAGTAAAGTTAAACCTTTCAAATCCTCGTTTGAGATGATTAAAGACACTTTAGGTGTAAAAATACGATATGTTTTGGGCCTATATCAAATCAAGTAATTTTTACGTCTACACAGATAATATATATTTTGATGGAAAATTCTAGAATAGTCGTAATTGTTCCTACTTTTAATGAAGCTAATAATTTACCTGTATTAGCAGAACGTATTTTTGCTCAAAATATTTGTGATCTTGATATTTTAATTGTTGATGACAATTCTCCGGATGGAACTGCTGATTGTGCTAGACAATTATCTGAGAATTATAATGACAATATTTATGTTTTAGATCTGCCTGAAAAATTAGGTTTATCTAATGCGTATAAGCAGGGTTTTAATTGGGCTATTTCTCAAAAATATGACATATTAGTTCAGATGGATGCCGACCTTTCCCACAACCCTAACTATATTAGACATATGATTGATAAGTTAAGTGATTATGACGTTGTTGTTGGTTCTAGGTATATTCTCAAAGGGGCTGTTTCTAATAAGTGGTCTTTTTTGAGACGATTTATTAGTTTTTTGGGCAATTTTGGTATACGGAATATTCTAATTATTAATGTTCGAGATATAACATCTGGATTTAAAGCATTTAAATACCAGTCAGCTAGATCAATTAATTGGGATCAAATATATTGTGCAGGGTTCGGATTCCAAGCAGAGATAACTTACCAATGTTATAAGTTTGGATATTCGATTTTTGAGATCCCTATTATATTTGAAGATAGATTGTATGGTAAATCAAAAATGACATTTGTTATTTTATTGGAAACCTTGTTAAAAATCATCATATTTAAGCTTTTTCAATCATCAAGGCTTAAAAAACCACATATTTCTAATCCATAAAATGATTGAACATTTATGAAATTAGAGCATACAATGCCGTTGAATCATTAAGTAACGCTAATACCCGAGGGTTAAAATGAATGAAAGGGACCTGAAAAATCTTATAAATCAAATTAAAAATAATACTCAAGAAGCTTTAAAATCTTCTCAGATGGGTTTGTGGGAAGAAGCAGAACGAATCAATCGTATGATGATCCAAGAAATAGAATGTGATTATAGGGCATATGGGCGGTTAGCCGATGCTTTGATGAAATTAGGCAAATCTGCTGAAGCTGCAGATTATTATGATATTGTTTCCGATCTTGATAGATCAAAAAAGGATATAACTAAAAAAGCTATCAAGTTGGCTACTGAATCGAAATGGTCAGAGGCAGTATTGGCTAACCAGGAAATTATTGAAGATTTCCCGTGGGATTTAGAAGCTTACAATAGACTAGGGAAAGCTTTTATGGAGACAGGAGATAAAAATAAAGCCGCTAATGCGTTCAAATGTGCTCTTGTTATTTCTGAAAATAGTGTAATTGCTAAGAAGAATTTAGATAGATTAAATAAGATAAATAATGTTAAGAACCAGAGATTTCCTAACGGCACTAGCTCGAATAAGAGTTATATAGAGGAAACTGCTAAAACATCAATAACAAAACTGGTAAATACTCCAAGGCAATTAGATCCTTCGAATTTAATATCAGGAGATCCTGTCTTTTTAGAGTTCTCGTCTAAAGGAATTAAGATTAAGGATCAAAGTGGTACCGATTTAGGAAGTTTGGATCCTAAAATGGGATCTAGATTGCGTCGACTTATAGAAGGTGGGAATAAGTATGAAGCGAGCGTTACAAGTATATCGGGTAAGGATATTTCTATTATTATAAATGAAATATTTCGTTCTGAATCTCAATCTAATACACCTTCATTTATAAAGAAATCTGAAAATATGACCATGATACCTAATGCCTCTATTGGATATACATTAAATGATGATTCTAAGCTTTCTGATATGAAGGATTGGACAGATGATGATACTGAAACAGGTGATGAAACTGTATTTACAGCAGGTATGCCAGCTTTTATATCAGTACAAAGTGAAGGGTACTCGGAAGACGATTTTTAAATGATAGACATGAACGATAAAAAATTACAATTTGATGATGTTTTAATATCTCCCAAACTTTCCAATATAAATTCTCGAAAGGAAGTTATATTGGACACGGCAATAAAATTTCCTAATTCTGGAATATTATGGGAAGGAATTCCTATTATGGCTTCTAATATGGATTTTGTCGGAACTTTTGAGATGGGACATTCTTTACAAGATTTCAATATAACAACAGCTATAAGCAAATTTTATTCACCTAGCGACTGGGTCGATGCTGTTAATAATGGGTTAGATTTAGATTTTAATTTTATGACTTTTGGATTAGATAATTTAAATAAAATCTATGAGTATTTTTCCTTTATGGATAATAAAATCTCACAAATACCAAAATGCATTGTGTTTGATGTCCCTAATGGGTATATTGATTCCTTTCATTCTTTAATATCTGATACTCGTAGTGAATTTCCTGGATTAGGAATTATGGCAGGAAATGTGGTTACTCCTGACGGGGTTGCTAGAATTATGGATTCTGGGGGAGATGGGGTAAAAGTTGGGATTGGTTCTGGTAGTGTTTGCAGTACAACAAATGTTACTGGCATTGGATACCCTCAGATGTCTGCTATTTTAGAATGTGTTGAAGAAGTAGATAAATTTTCAGGATTTATAATTTCTGATGGAGGGGTTAGAAGTTCAGCTGATGTTGTTAAAGCATATGCTGGCGGATCAGGATTTGTTATGGTTGGATCTTTACTATCTGGGCATGCTCAAGGCTTAGCTCCAATCATATCCAAAGATGACAAATCATTTAGACAATTATATGGAATGAGTTCTTCAGAGGCTATGCAAAAGCATTATGGTGGAGTTGCTGATTATAGAGCTTCAGAAGGGGTTTCTGTTCTTGTTGAGGATAAAGGAGATGTAAGAACCACTATATCTCAAGTATTGGGAGGGTTGCGATCTGCATGTACTTATATTAATGCTAAAAATATAGGTGAAATTTCTGAAAATGCTAGATTAATTAGAGTGTAACTTCGAAGTTAGTATTCAATTTTCACAATAATTTTATTTGTTGATTTAAATATCCAACACTGTCCATTCCTCTAAAAAGACCCTTGTCGTCCATTCCAAATCCAACTAGCCAATAATCCTCTTCTATATCAAAACAATAGTATTCTGGATAAATATTAGATGCTCTTTTCGCTGTTTTATCTACCAAAACGGCTATTTCTACATTTCCATTTGTAATATTCTTGATCAAATCTTTTATGATGGATAATGTAATTCCGGAATCAATTAAATCGTCTAATATGATCGTTGGAGATCCATCTTTGAATTTTGATTCATAATCACTGATTTTTACTACTTCAGGTTTATTGGGATCATATGAATATTGGTAGGAACTAGCGATCAGTGGATTTACCACCCATTTTCCAGGTGCTATAGATTCTAATTCAGTCATTAACTTTGATGCGAACATCATTCCGCCAGTAATGACGGGCACTAAATTTATCACTGGTTCCCGATCCCACCTATCAACAATTGCGTGAGCCATTTTTTTAACTTGGGTATCTATTGCATTAGAATCCCATAATATTTTTATATTATTAATTTCATCAGACATTTTTTTTGTATGTTATTCCTAAAGCTTGAGGTTGGCTCCCCAGAATTAAAATTCTAATAATTTTGGGAATGCCTAAACCAGAATTTTTATTTGCCGATTGTATCAACACTAAGGTTAGAATCATTAAAGGGAATGGAATTAAAGGTAATATTTGAGAAAATCCGATTGTTACAGACTGTAATTTTAAAGCTAAAACTTGAAGAGCCCCAAATCCATAAACCCCTATGGATCCTCTTATTGGATTCCACCCACCAAAAATAACTATTGCTAAAGCAATCCATCCATAATTTATGGTATGTCCCTCTGACCACCCATATTTAACGTGTAAACTAAATGCTGCTCCACCAATACCGATCAATATACCTCCTAAAACTGCGTATATCAATCTTGTTTTCATAACATTAATCCCACGAGCATCTGCTGATTCAGGATTCTCGCCTACTGATCTAAGGTTAATGCCCAATTGTGTTTTGAATAAGAAATACCAAGATAAGGGTATTAGAAATATTGAAGATATTGTTAAGATGTTACTGTTGAAAATTATTGGTCCAATAAATGGTATGTCACTTAGATAAGGTACGGTTATTATATCTAGATATGGACCGGGAATTCTTACGTATGATTGACCTAAATAACTACTTAGTTTCCATAATAAAATAGTTAGTATAAAACCTATAGCAATTTGATTTATCTGCAATTGAAAATTTATTAGAACTATAAATAATGCTATCCCACCACCTAGTAATCCGGCACAGATAATACCAATATAAGGTGAATTTGTAACTATTGTTGCTGCAAACCCTGCTAAAGCAGTTATTAACAATGTTCCTTCCATAGATAAATTTACTATTCCAACTCTTTCAGATATTGTTTCACCTATTACAGCAAATATTAATGGGGAAGACATAGTCACGATTGTTAAAATTGTTGCTTCGTAAGTTTCCATTTCATTTATCTTTTAAAAAAATATATTTGGTAATCTTCGAATCGATATTACTAGCTCGTGTAATTAACCAAGAAATAACAAAAACAGATTCTATAATATAAGGAAAACTAGAATCCATACCTAATCTCAGCTGAAGTTGTACTCCGCCAACCATTATGCTTGCAAATACGAAACTTATCAACAGTACAGAGTATAAATTTCTACCAGCAATTAAAGCAATTAAAATACCTAAGAATCCATATCCTCCCGATATATTTGGAACAAGTTTATGATATATGCCTGTAGCTTGAATCGATCCTGCTATACCGCCCACTGCTCCAGCTATTATGAAAGCATAAGCTATGTAGTGGATTGAATTTATTTTAAATTTATCAGTCGCATTTTTGTTGGAACCAGTAGCTATTAATTTTAAACCTAAGGATGTTTTGGTTAGTAGAAAAGCTAAAAGTATAAATACAATGACCATTATTAATAGGGGGAATATCGGAAAATTAGAATTTCCTATGTGAGGCATCCATGAGGCTTCAGGAAACAGATCTGTACCTCCGGTAGAAGCTATACCTTCCCTTTTCCATGGTCCTATAACTAGGTACACAATTAATCCTGCAGCAAGGAAATCTAGGCCTAAACCTCCAAATATTTCATGAACATTAAATTTAGTTTTTAATGTTGCAGATAGAAATCCTAGGAATCCTCCAAATACAGCTCCTGAAAACACTGTTATGAATGGAGCTATACTCAAATCTCCCATAAATGATCTTGCTATGAATGTTGCTCCAATAGCTCCAAATAGAACTTGCCCTTCAATACCTATATTCCATAGACCGGCTGAAAAAGTTATTACAAGTGCCAATCCCGTTAAAGCCATTATTGAAGTGATAAGCATAGTTCTCGATAATTTATCGATATTGCCAAAAGCTCCATCAAATAATGCTTTGTATATGTCTAATGGAGATGAGTTTAGTATAAATAAAACTATTGTTACAACTAATATAGAGATTAGGATGGTGATAATATTTTTAAGTATATTTTGATACATATATTAATTACCAGATATTTTTTGCATAGTGATATCTTTTGTTAAAGATTCGGGATATCCATGACTTACAATTGTATTGTTAAAAAAACAAATTACGTATTCAGAATATTCGTATATTTCATCAATATCAGTAGAAGAAAATATAGTTAACATTTTGTTCTCTTTTGTACTTACTAAATTGCCCCATACATAATTTGCAGATTGTATATCTAATCCTCTTGTGGGTTGTTCTAGCAGTAACAATTCAGTATTTTCTGTAATTAGTGATAGCATAAGTCTTTGTTGATTGCCCCCTGATAGCGTTTTAGCGACTGAATTAGGAGCGCCTACTATGCCAAATTTATTTATTAATTTTTGGCTTAACTTTTCCATCTCACTCCAGTTAACAGTTTTATTTTTATTATATGCAAGAGCGATATGCTCACAAATTGTCATATCGGGAAACAAACCTCTTTCAAGCCTGTCTGAAGGGACATAAGTAATATTTTGGTTATTAAAATATGATTTATTGGATACCGTAATTTTTCTAGAATCATTTTGGAAATTTTGGATAAATTTATCTGCGCCAGATCCTTGAAGCCCTGCAACTCCTAGAATAATTTTCTGAGGAATTTCAATTGAAGAGTTTTTTTCTGATATGGAATTTTGTGATTTTTCACTAAACCCAGATATATTAATGCTGACTTTTAAAGCTTTTTGTTCTTTACTAATGGGTAAGTTTTTGCTTGGAGACATATTTTGGGTTCCGAACATCAAATTTGTTAAAACTTGAGGTTTAGTTGGTAAATCAATGGAATCCAATACTTTTCCTTGTTGCATAATTGTAGCTTTTGAACATATTTCTAAGATTTCTTCAATTTTGTGAGAGACTAAAATAATTGTGAATCCTTTTTCAGAAAGTATTTTTAATGTTTTAAATACTTTTCTTTTTTGTTCCAATGAAAATCCGCTTGTGGGTTCATCTAATATAATTACTTTTGTCCCTTTATCAAGGAGACGTATTAATTCTATTTGCTGACGTTCTCCGACCGATAAATTTTTCACTAAGGAATTCAGATTTATATTCCAGTCAAATTGATTTAAGTATTTATTTATATTTTTTGAGATCTTATTTTTTGAGAATATAAATGAAGGAGACGGATGTCCTGTAACAAAACTTTCTAATACAGTGAAATTACTGAAGTCTAAAGGGTCTTGGCCTAATATACCGATACCTTTTTCATTTGCTTCATAGGTAGAACCTAATTCTAGAGGAGATTCGTTCAACTCAATTGAACCACTGTCTGGCAAAATTTGACCAGATAATATTTTAATTAAAGTTGACTTTCCTGCCCCATTTTCACCTATTAAAGCATGTATAGTCCCTGACTCAATAGTAAAATTTATTTCTTGGTTAGCTTTTATAGATTGAAACGATTTTGAAATATTTTTGAATTCTATTTTCATAGTTATTTTATTGAAGTAACAAAGGCGATTATTTAATCGCCTTTGTTACTTGGTATAGCAATAGATTAATTACTACCGCTATCCCCGGTCATACCTTCCAGTAATTGAGAGGTATACCAAATTTCGTATAGTGAAGCTGTTGCTCCATCAGCAACATATGTAGACCCATCTTGGAAATTTAAAGGTCCTGAGAATATGTTAACAACGTTACCCGATAAATCTTTAGCAGTAGATTCGATTCGTTTTTTAGATTCGTTTGATAAAGCGTCACCATATTTAAATCCGATCATTGATTCACTGCTTGTTTCACCATTTTTTATTTCTGGAACTACCCAATCAAATGTTGCAGAGAAGGAATCATTTCCTACTGATTTAGCAACATTCGTGTATGAAGGTCCCCAATTGAAATATGGAACTCCTAAACATACTGTAGGTGCTTGGTCACAAGAGTTTTCATAATCATATCCGACTACTAATACATCTTCTCCGGCTGCAGCTCTTTGGTCGGTTACTATTAAGGCTTCAGGCGTATCAATATGTGATATTACGACATCTACCCCAGAGTCGTAGAAATCGTTTACAACAGTTGTTGGATCGAGGGTTACACCAGGTATATGAAACCAGAATCCTATCCAAGTAACTTCAAAACTTAAGTCAGATTGACTGTTTCCTTTGTCAGCCCAACAATCCCTTGCTCCTAGATATGCAGCATTTGCTAATCTTCTTGTTTCATCATTAATCAATGGCCCGAGAAAACCTATATTACCTGATTTTGATTCAGATGCAGCTGCACAGCCAGCCATATATTTACCAAATTCCATCTGGCCCATTATATTACCCATATTAGCTAGTTCAGGCTTATGTGCTTTTCCGTCTGCCCATGCGCTATCCCCTGAGGACCAAATCATAGGTACATTAGGATTAGATTTTGCTGCGGCAAGTATGCCATCTTTCATATCGTCTGAAGTTGCAAATATTAGTTCAGCACCTTGCGATATCATATCAGATGCCACTTGTTCAACCGTAGTATTAGGGGAATCGGCTGGGTTTATTAAATCTGCCACTATCATTTCGGCACCAATAGTATCAACGATATGTTGACCACCTTCGAAGTGCGCTTGGGACCAACCTTTATCATCTCTTGGTCCTACTAGAATCATTCCAAATTTTTTAATTGATTCTCCATCTGATGATGCATTTGATTCATCATCAGAATCACACGCAGGCAAAATAAAAGCGAATAATAATAAACTAGATATGAATAAAAGCAGTCTTGTTTGCATAGTAAATACGACCTTATGAATGAATAATTTATTTTACACCGCTAATGTATAGCATTTTCTAACAATAAATCAACCTGTTTTTTGGGATGCTGATAAAAGTTAACAAAATTGTAAAGAATTTAGCGATTAAGGGGTTACAGATTCATGCCTGTAATATATTCCCCATTTCTGCATTAGATGTTCCACATTTTTGTCATCTAGGTTAGTTAAGTCGTTTAAAAAACCAGCTATAGAATGATTGTGAATGTAATCTTTTTTACAAACCCAATTTGATTCAGATGAAACAATATACATTGTCGCATTGTGGTGGTCGCAAGATAATTTTATTCTGCTACCACTTTCCCCAATATGCATGTCGGATCCAAATGATAATTCTTGATTGTCCATGTTTTAGTCCTAGTGGTATGGTTTAAAGGTGTTTTTGGTAAATATTAACTATATTTTATATCAAACATTTTATTTATTATTATAATTTAGGAGGATTTTCATGAATCCTTATTTTTCAAATGATATTTTTAGTATATATCGCTTTAAATCTGGACCATATGATAATAATGCTTATTTGATTGTTTGTACTAACACTAATGACAGCTTAATTATTGATACACCAGATGAGCCCAATCAACTAGTGGAATTTGCATCTAAAACTAATGTACAAATGATTGCGATAACTCATAATCATTTTGATCATTTATTAGGATTTGACAATGTTACTGATGTAATTAAAGCTCCAGTTGCAATAGGGTATCCTGATGCAAATAAGCTTCCACAGAATGCGGACATTTTACTCTATGGAGATGAAAAGATTGAAATAGGTAATCTTACTGTGAAGTCAATATTTACTCCAGGACATACAGACGGGTCAATTTGTTTAAAGTTAGCTTCACATCTGTTTACTGGAGACACACTATTCCCTGGAGGTCCAGGTAAATCTAGGTCCCCAGAAGCTTTTAAAGAATTGGTTGATAGTATAACTTCTAAATTATTTAATCTGTCTGATGATATTAGGTTCTATCCCGGTCATGGCGAAGACGACATCCTTGCTAATGCTAAATTTGAATTCAGTATTTTTTCCTCTAAGGAACACTCCGATGATTTGTTTGGAGATGTTGAATGGTTAAGTTCGTAAACTTAGGTTATTTGAATGGGTACCCAAGGTAAAACAGATACTTTTAATTTTAGATATGTTCTGTGCGGCTTTTTTATTCTTTTAGTAACTTATTTGAATATTATATTGATCAAATTTTTATTTGACTTTGGTTTTTTCTCTGAATATGTAAAGTCCTTTTCTATCCCATGGGTTATAGCTCTTCCACAAGTTTTCTTGGGGATATTTGTATTATATGGAATAAAAACAGGTAGACTGCCCCATAATATTATAAATTTTAGAAAACCTTCATGGATTCAAGTGATTTTTTCTATATCTGTGGTGTTAATTAATTTTCTCTTTATATATGTATATTTAATGATTGTGGCAGATTTAGGAATAAATATTATCGTGCCCTCTATGGTACCTCAAGATATTTTAGGGTATGGGGTAGTGCTTTATATAAATCTATTAACTATTTGTTTATTTGTTCCAATTATAGAAGAGGTTTTTTTTAGAGGATTTCTATTAAACGCTTTTATAGGGAAAATGAAATTTATTTATGCTGTTTTGGTTTCTTCCGGCATTTTTGCAATTATGCACGGGTCAATTGGTTTTTTTGTCCCTGTGTTTTTTAGCTCTGTGATGATATCTTTTTTGTACTATAAAACTAAAACAATATGGACCCCTATAATAGTACATTCATTACAGAATTTAATTGTTGTTATGGTTGCATCAGCTGCTTAATTTTAATGTAGACACTCATAGTAATATGATAATGTGATAAGGTCATTTAATTTTCAGATAAGGGATATATTTGTGGTAAATAGAATTGATAAAAAATTAGCATCATTGAAATCAGACAGGAGACCGGCTCTAGTACCTTATCTTACAGTTGGATATCCAACTGTTTCTTCATCTTATGAAATAGCCCATTCTTTATTGAATTCGGGTGCGGATATGCTTGAATTAGGTATTCCTTTTAGTGATCCTCTTGCTGACGGACCTATTATTCAAATGACAAGCTTCAAAGCTTTAGAAAATGGAGTCAATATTGAAGTTGCGTTTGAAGTTGCTCGGAAATTACGCATCAACAATCATGAGTCCCCTCTCATATTTATGGGATATTTTAATCCATTTTTGAGTTATGGGATTGCTGAATTTATGATTAAAGCTTCTTCTGTAGGAATAGATGGGATTATAATTCCTGATTTACCCTCGGAAGAGTCTAAAGGAGTTGCGAAGGAATGTAAAAAACATGGAATTCATCTTATTCCTCTATTAGCTCCTACCAGTACAGAAGACCGTATCGTATCAGCTTGCTCTACTGCAGGAGGGTTTATATATTGTGTAAGCTTGACTGGTGTAACTGGTGCAAAAAATAAAATGTCACAAAATGTTGTAAATTTGGTAGACGATATAAGGGAACATACAGAGTTACCTGTTTTGGTAGGATTTGGGATTTCTAGTAAAGTAGATATTCAGCAGATTGCTGATTTTGCTGATGGTGCAATTGTTGGTAGCGCTTTATTAGATGTTATAACTAACGCTACCCATAATATGGAAGTTAGCGAAGCAAGTAAATTTATTAAAGGCTTAGTTTTATAGGTTGAAAGATATAAATGAGTAACGTAAGAGCAATACGAGGTGCAACAACAGCTGATGAGAATTCAGAGGATTCAATTGTCGACGCTACAGTTGAATTGTTATTGGAATTAATTGATGCTAATAATCTAAATGATTCAGATGTGATAAGTGCTTTTTTTACTACTACTTCTGATTTGAATGCTCAATTCCCTGCAGTAGCAGCTCGTAAAATTGGATGGATTGATGTTGCATTAATGTGTGCTCATGAGATATCAGTTCCCGGAAGTCAGGATAGATGTATTAGAGTAATGATACATATAAATTCCGATAGATTAGTATCGCAAATAAAAAATATATATTTAAAAGATGCTGCTAATTTAAGGCAGCATGGATCTGAAGATTCCGGTTAATTTGTTGGGTGCTGCAAAAGTTGAATTATATTTTTATCAGGATCAAAAAAGGAAGCTACAATACCTCCCCACTTTTCTTTTTCGGGATTTCGAATAATCTCTACGTTTTTTGACTTTAAACGTTCTATTTCAGTGTGAATATCATTTACATTGAAATTAATCATTATCCTGTATGGATCATCTGATATGCCGGATACTTCTGGATGTTTTCCTATACTGAATTTAAATGTTTCGTCACCTAATGACCATGAATAAACTATATAGTTAGATTTTATAGAATGCGGAATTAAACCTAAGATATCTGTATAAAATTTAGATAGTCTTGGTAAATTGTCAGTCCACAAAATAACTCCTGAGACATTATTTATCATTTTACTACTCTACTTTTGCTAGACGGTATATATTTAAGTTTATAATATATATTAAAGGCAAAGTGGGAATGGATATATGAATTCAGATGGCCTTATTAGGAGGTAAGTTAAAATTGGATTATTATAGTAGGAGGCTAACCGAGTAGGTGTTCTTTGGGGCGCCTCTACAAAAACTTAGATCTTCCTGGTTCGCCAGGAAGATCTTTTATTTTATTTGAGAGAAAAACTTATATGGGTTCGAAATCATAAGATTTTGAATTTGAATTTGAGAAACTCCAAAATTTTCTAATCTAGGCAATACTTGATGTTTTATAAACAAATAACCATCAGGGTTATTTGTTTTTCGAATTTCCTCATTTTTTTCTGAGTCAATAGCTAATTTGACTGCCCAGTCATGGCCTAGCATGATTTTTTCACCATATCCGTCTAGGATTAGATTAGCAAGTATTTCTGTTCTTTTTTCCCAATCAGGGGTCCCAGGTTGCCTCCCTCCAGGGTATCTATCCATTCCTAACCAAGCCCCTTTTTCTATGATGCCTTTTAAATATCCTATATCTGTTGAATCATTACTGTGGCCTATATAAACACGATTTAAATCGACGCCTTCTTCTAAAAATATATTAATTTGATCATTTCCGATTCTTTTCGGGGCCCACGTGTGAGTTGAAATGGGAGCTCCTGTTTCCATTTGTGCTCTTGCGGCTGCCCTTAATATTATTTCACCTTCTTGGGTTATTCCTTCTGAATCATTTGCTACCTTAATAATACCGGCTTTTATCTGTGTATCCTCAATACCTTGTTTGATTTCTTTTACATATAATGATTTTATCGAATCGATAGAGGCTGCCCAAAAGGCTCTTGGGATATCTCGCCAAGTACCTGTCGCGCAAACGATATTGATTTCAGATTCTTTTGATACATGTTCTAGTAGATGGATGTCTCTCCCCAAATCTATTGTGGTTACGTCAATTATTGTGTCAATACCATTTGATTTAGCTTTTTTTAATATGTTAATACTTTCTTTTATAGTGTTGTCACGGTCTATGAACTCTGGATAAATATGCGGAATACCGGCTGAACTTACTACGACATGCTCATGTGAAAGAGTAAAACCTAATTCTGAGGTTGATATAGGTCCTAAAACGGTTTCCACACTTGGTGTCATTAATCTATTAATCTTGTGAGGCTAGATTAATTTTTTCTTTCAATATAGGTAATACACCTTCAGATACGCGACTACACTCTTCGACATGAGGATAACCAGACAAGATAAATTCGTCTATTCCTAATTGCCAGTATCCGAATAATTCATCTGCAACCTGTTCGGGATTACCTACTATTGCTGTACCACAATTTACTCGTACAGTTGAAATTCCATTCCATAAATGATTTCCTACCCGGTGATCTTCATACTTTTGAGATTGTGATTTTTGACCCACCATAGGAGTCCCTTTAAATGTTGTTTGTCTTTGCTCTTGAACAGATTTGTCAGATAATGACAATAATTCCCTTGAAGCTTTCCAAGCGTCATCTTCATTATCTCGTACAATAATATGTGTTCTTAATCCAAATCGTGCGGGCCTTCCAGACTTTTCGTGAATCAGTTTTGTCTTTTCTAGATGGGGGCCTAAAATTTCCTTAGGAAGAATCCATGCAAGGTAAGTATCTCCTTGTCGTGCAGATAAATTAAGTGCACTTTCTGATGCTCCTCCTATGTAAAAAGCGGGATTCCCGTGAGGTCCTGGGGAGCAAACAGCCCCTTCTAGATTAATGGAATCTCCGGTAAAACTAACAGGTGATGGTGTTTTCCATAGTTCTCGACAAGCAGCTATGAATTCTTCAGCTCTTTCATATCGTTTACTATGGTCTGTTTTTTCACCAAATCTTTCAAAATCTCCTTGGATGCCTCCAGGTACAATATTTATGTCAAGTCTTCCTTGAGATATTTGATCTAGAGTTGCTGCCATTTGCGCAAATAACCCCGTAGATATAAAGCCAGGTCTAACAGCGACTAAAAATCGTATTTTTGTTGTTACTGCAGCTAATGCGGTTACCATGGTCCATGTTTCTGCTAATGGAGAATTTTGATCAAAAAGTCCATTTGCAAACCTCGTTGGAATTAATAATGAATAAAAGTTTTCCTTTTCTGCTGTTTGGACTACCTGTTTTAAATATTCAAATGTGGGGGGCCTTTCTGCTTCGGATGTCCCAATATGGTGGCCGTCTCCATCAATAGGAATAAACCAATCAAATTTTGGGGTTTCGCGTTTTGTTTCTGATATAACCATATGTTCCTCCAGTTGCTCTTATTTGATTAGAATACACTTTTGAATATTTATGAAACCCAGTCAAGTGCTTGGGAAACAGTAGGGAACTGTTCGCAGAATACTGATCGTATTTCTTTAACAAGATCCATATGTTCTTTTTGAGTTCCATGGGCCGATCTTAAATCAATATAATGGATCCATGATCTTACTGAACCAGTCATATATAGTCTAGTAGGTGTAGCAAGGGGCAGTACGAATCGTGCACACTCTTTTGCTATTCCTGCATCAAGCATATCTTTATAAATGTTGATTCCTTGATCAAAATGAGATCTCATTAGTTTATTAAATTTATCTATTATTTCTGAATCTACATCATCAATACTATTCTGTCTGTTTTTCTCATCTTGACGACGCAGTTCAGGTAAGGGAATTTTTTCAACTAACATAGATGCGTCAGCATATCGTTGAGAAAACTCCTGAAAAGTAAAAGATTTGTGACGTAGTATCTGGGCAGCAAGGCCTCTAGTAGTATTAATTTCTACGGTCATGTGCGCTTGTTCAAATACGCTCCAATGTCCATGTTTAATACAATATGATAAAAGACCAGCAACTTTAGGGTTATCCTGGTTTTGGGGGTTGCTGACACGAGCCACATAACCCATAGTTTCTTCTGCTTTAGGGGTTACTGTTACTAATTTAACATTCATTTTACAGGATACTCCTACCTTGTAATTATGATTTTAGTTTAACATTTTAATATCTTTAAAGTGGGTCCGGGGTACGGCTTGTCCATTTATTACTAGCTGCTTGTCCTCGAGGGCTAATAATATTTTGAATTTCAACGTTTAATAACGTTGGTTTATTAAGTTTAAAGCCTCTTTCTATAGCTTCCGGTAGGTCTGCAGGGTATTCAATTAATTCCCCGTGTCCGCCCAATGCTTTGACTATTTGGTCGTATCTTGATGGTAGTAAATCTGTTGCAACCGCTTTACCGAATACGTTGACTTGAATATGTTTGTCTATACCCCATGTGGAGTCATTTCCAAGTATTCCCATAATAGGTAAATTATGTCTTACTGCTGTATCATATTCCATTCCATTGAATCCAAAAGAACCATCTCCAGTAAACATGATTACACGACGATCTGGGAATGCAATTTTTGCTGCCATTGCAGTGGGTAATGCTTGGCCTAACATTCCAGATGGAGGAAGATACCAATATGATTTAGGAGTGTTTGCTTGATGGTAAGCTCTTCCATAATGGCAGAAATCGCCTCCGTCAAACACTAAAATATCATCGGGGTTTAAATGTTTGGCTACAGTTTTGTGAACGTATGAAGCGTGCATCGGTGTAGAGGATTCAGAGGATTCTTCAAGAGATCTTTCTTGTTTAGTTTGTTCATCGGATAATATGCTTAACCAATCTGAGTTATTCCAAGAATGCTTGGAAGCTTCATTAGTTAACTGGCTAGCAATTTCAGATATATCTCCGACAATTCCAATATCTACGCCACGGTTTCTCCCTATGGCTGATCCTTCTGGATCAATCTGAATCAGACTAGCCTTCTTAGATATTGTAGGTTCTAATGCATATCCTATAATCACATCTTGCCGTCTGCCCATTAGAACAACTAAATCTGCCTCTTTGATTTTTCGAGCAGCCATATTTAATGCACTATCAAAAAAACCTCTTGAGTATGGATGATTATCAGCAATTAAACCTCTCGCATCTCCTTCTGTCATAATTGGAAATTTTATTGTTTCTATAAGTTTTTCTATTTCTGTGCCTTTATTAGAATAAGCTGCGGCACTTCCAAGTATTATTAAAGGACGCTTTGCATTTTTCATTAGAGCGATAGTTTTTTCAATTTGTTGTTTTGAAGCTAACATAGTTCTAGGAGCACGATATTGCGAAGGAGTGTAAAAGGTAACTTCTTCTTTTGGTATTGCCATTTGTTGTATGTCTACAGGTAT
>CEQN01071909.1_pt1 | contig 18714 bp, 22 predicted proteins | sample 427011 | NCBI WGS metagenome assembly CEQN01 (sample SAMEA2621277, study PRJEB7988) | marine metagenome | biome: marine biome (ENVO:00000447); feature: deep chlorophyll maximum layer (ENVO:xxxxxxxx); material: "saline water (ENVO:00002010), including plankton (ENVO:xxxxxxxx)" | depth 120 m
TTCAGAGATTAGATTTTTTCTATCAAACTTTTTCGCTATAATTGGTAAGCTCTCTCTTTATTTCTTCTTAGAAGTTGTCTTTAGGGTTCTGTATCTTGACTTTAGAAGTTTAATAAAAAAATAAGAATTATTTTTTATCTAAAATAAATTGACAGTTCTTATTATCTCTCTTGATATAAAGTCATAATTTAGATACTTTTCTAGACAGTACTTACCATATTTCAATCTTTCTTTATGTTCACCTTTTTCAACAATTGATATAAGTTTTTTATTTAAACTTTTTAAATTATCAATATTTGTAATGACACATAATTTTTCCCAGTCTATAAATTCGGAGAAAGGGAGTACGTGTTCTTTATTTTCAGCAATGTAAACTGGAATAGAGCCCATCTGAATTGATTCATAAAGTCTAAAAGAAGTAGGGCCAAAACCCCTTGGGCATAATGAAAATATAGAATTTGACATGATTTTTTTAAACTTAAGGGAGTCACTATGTTTTATATCCATAGAACTTAAATTTCTAACATAAAAGTTTTTATCATTTTCAAACAACATCTCAATTTCTTCTCTGATTTTGTGTGTGTTTCTTCCCAAATAAGAGGCTAAATATTTTTTATTTTTATAAACTAACTTTTTTTTGTGTTTATCTGAAATTAAAGGTATAGACACGTAAGATAGATTTTTGTTAATTTTAGTATTAAATAAGCCTCCAGCTGTAAAAAAAAGTATATTATTAATATTAACTAAAGGCCCCCCGGCATATTGTACGATTGAGAAGTAGTTTTTACCTTTAGACAATGAACTTATATAATCTTGCAGGGGTTTTAAGTCTTTCCCGTAATTATTTTTTACTAGATAGTTTGTCCATTGAATAGGCAAGTAAATTAGATTTGAATTTAAGTTTTCTATATTCTTACTTATTTCTAAAAAAATCTTTGCCTCAATATTTTTTGATTTTTGATGTGGTGGATATTTGATAACAGACATATCCATAAATTCTTCAGGAATGTTTAAAATTTTTTCCATTTAAATAATATGATAATAAGAAGTTTCTGAAAAACTAGTTTAGATTATGTCAATTCCATAATTTGATTATGAAAAAAATCAACTGAATTTTTAGCGTTCTCACCTTCTCTTATGTAGTAGCTATTCTTATGGATCCTCTGATTATGAAGCATTTCTTTAAGAATCTTTATTCTTCCACCATTCTTAAACCAAAAAAATGTCATTGCTATTGAACATGCTTCTAAGGGGAGTTCTTTAGAATTGTAACCTTCTTCTAGCTTTTTTATATATGTATTTTTATCAAATATAGGATTACCAAGATTCAACAACCATTTGAAAGCCAGATTATTATCTTCGGGGACACTACTTGCTTTGTCTTTTGATAGTAGTTTTTTAGCGGTGCTTAAGTTGATTACAATATCTTCACTAGAAACAGTAATATTATTAAATGATTTCTTGCTGATGAAAAAAACTTTATTTTCAAATACAGTATTAACTTTACCTGGAAGAATCAAATTATCTTCTGGCTCGTTATGGGTATAGTTTTTTAAAAAGTTTTTTGAATGATCATCAATAAAATTATCAGAATCAAGTTGGTAGATAGTATTATTTTTACATTTACTCACAGTTAAGTATTTATTTTTGAATCCTCCCAAATTATTTTTGTTTCTTGAAATTTTTATATCAAATTTAAATTTATGATTTATTTTATCCACCTTAAGATTAAGATTTTTATATTCTTTATCTGATGACCCATCGTCATTAATGACTATTTCATTAATTTGAGGAATGTCTTTAAAGCTTTTTAAACATTCTGTAATATGAGCTGAAGAGTAGTAAGTTGGTATAGCTACTGATAAAAAATTATTGTCTTTCATTTCTCTTTTTCAAATTTAATAAAAAATACATATGAAAATTCATAATTCAATACTATTTACTTCTCTAGAATTAATTAAATTATTTATTACTTTCATATCCTCATTTTTTTCGTGACTAGGAGAAGCTTCGTTATCTAATTCTTCCCAGTAATGATTATGATGATGTATTTGTTTTTTTGTCTCAAATCCAATAATATTTGGCTTTAACCCTGACAGTACACATAAACATATAAAAGCAGTTCCTGTCATCATTAATTTTGAAGAATTATAATTAAAAATATTTTTCAGCTTATTTATTTTCTTATAATTAAAAAAGAAATGATTAATGCTTGAATCATATTCTTCTTCCCAATTAATTTTAGGTTTTCCAAATGAGAATCTTAATATATTCTGATCTTTCAAATTAGGAATAAAAGATCTAGGCTGTCCTGTAAATCTGTCTTCTAGATCAAAATTATCAAATGTGTGATTATTCATAACCCTTAAAGAGGTTTTATTACCAACAAAATCTTCGTAACCAATAGTGGGGGCTCTATTAAACCTAACAACTGATTCGAATTGATCAATTTTCTTTCCATCAAAATTAAGAAGTTTTGAAGAAGAACCAACAATTATTAAGTTTTTATCTAATTTTAATTTTGGTTTTATATATTTTAATCTTATAACATTACTCATTATCAAACCAAGAATCTGAATTATGACCTTTGTCATCAATATAAATATCAGCATAAGGCTTACCTAACAATAATTTATGATACTTCACATTCCATTCAGATAGTTGATTCTCAGTTTGCTTAGTCCAATCGATATTTGTTGTCGACCCACGAGCTGTAAATATTATTATTTCATTTCCTTCATCAAAAAGTTTATTCACCACTTCAATTCGATTCTCTAATGGCCTTGCATTCAGATAATCTCCTTCTGTATTAGTACAGAGAGTACCATCAAGGTCAAAACAGAATTTTTTCAATCTTCCCAGTACCGAAGCTTCTTTGCAACTTCTTTCTCAACATCAGTAATTTGCTTAACTCCATCACCATAAATTTTATTAAATTTTCTAATTTGATTTACAAGATTTTTAATCCCTATTGGTTCTAAAGATGCTGACTGGTCTGAACCGTACATAGATCGATCTAAGGTTACGTGCCTTTCAATAGTTACGGCACCTAATGCAACAGCATATATTGATGGCGACACTGAACTTTCATGACCTGAATACCCAACGTTACAGTTAAACTCTTTTTTTAAAGTTTCTAACATTTTAAGATTTAAGTTTTCTTCAGGAGAAGGGTATTCTGAATTTGTATGCATTAAAATAAAATCACAACTTTCTTCATTGAAAATATCTACAACTTTTTTTATTTCTTTCATAGTACACATTCCAGTTGAGATAAATGTTGGCTTTTTTTCAGCAGCAACGACATTTACAAATTCTTCATTTGTTGTCATAGCCGAAGCTATCTTGTTAAATTTTAAATTATATTTTTTAAGAAAGGCTTGACTTTCAATATCCCAGGCTGATGCATACCATTCAATACCAGTTTTTTTACAGTAATTATCGATTTCATCATATTCTTTTTCTCCAAACTCTAATCCTTCTTTTTGGTCTCGTTGAGTATTTCCCCATTGAGACTCTCGTTCTGAAGATAAAAATTCAGAAGTGTATACTTTATCGATAGTTCTTTTTTGAAATTTTACTGCATCTAATCCTGACTCACTACATACATCAATTAATTCTTTAGCTATTTTTAGGTCTCCATTATGGTTAATCCCTATTTCTGCTGTAATAAAGATTTCAGATTTTCCACTTTGAAAATTTTTAAAAATGTCCATCCTAAATATGCTACTATATGTTAAAAATATCTCAGTATGACAAAATATATTATAATTCCAGCAAGAGGAGGGAGTAAAACCATACCTAACAAAAATTTATCAATTTTTGCAGACAAACCTTTAATTCACTGGTCAATAATCCAATCACAAAAATTAGGAAATAATATTTTCGTTACCTCCGACTCCAGCAATATTAAAAAAATTTCAGTTGGTTTAGGTGTAAATTTTATAAAAAGACCAGATAAACTATCAGGAGATAAAGCATCTTCTGAATCAGCAATAATGCATGCTTTAAACTTTATAAAGAAAGATGTTGGTGAAAAATTTGGAAAGAATGATATTTGCATATTTTTACAACCTACTTCTCCATTAAGAAAGAAAAACGATATTGAATTTGCCATAGACTATTTTTATAAGAACAAATTAGATTCTCTTTTTTCAGCGAATCTTGCTGAAGATACCCATATCTGGAAGGAAAATAAAAATACATTAAAGTCAATAACTTTTGATAATAAAAATCGAAAAATGAGACAAGAAATAAAAAATATGTATTTAGAGAATGGTTCTTTTTATATATTTAATATAAATAAATTTCTAGATCTAAAACAAAAGACTAGATTATTCGGAAAAATTGGCATTTATTTATTAGAAGATTGGCAAAAGCATGAGATAGATACTATTGAAGATTTAGTATATATAGAAAGTCTCTTCACTAACAAAAAATTAGATTTAGAATTTAACTGATGAATAAAAAAAATATTACAAACAGAAAAGTTTGGTTTAATGGACAAATTATCCCAGAGAAAGAAGCAAATGTATCAATATATGATTCTGCATTAATGTTTGGAGATATGGTTTTTGAAATGACTAGAAGTTTCAATCACAATCATTTTTTGCTTGATAAACATATTGATAGGCTATTAAATTCTGTTAAATATGTTGGGATAGATATTGAATATACAAAACAGGAAATCATTAAATTTTGTGAAGAAATAACAGAAATAAATAAGGAAAACATAGCAGATGAGGATGAACATAGGCTTATGATTAATATTTCACGGGGACTACTAGGTATTTATGAAAATAAAGTAGATGCTCATAGAGGAGTCAATCTTATAATATCTGACTTTCCTTTAAGCTGGACAGTTGCAGGCATGGGCAGGTTGTTTGATGAAGGAATTAATGCAAAAGTACCAAACCAAAGGATGACATCACCAGAAACAATAGATCCAAAAATTAAAAGCAGAAGTAGGCTCCACTATTTAATGGCAAATAAAGAAGTATCAGAATTCAAAGGTGAAAATAATTGGGCTCTACTTTTAGATACTGATGGATTTATAAGCGAAGGGACAGGATCAAATTTTTTTATTATTAAAAATAACAAGTTAATTTCACCTGAGCCAAGAAATATGTTAAGAGGTATTTCTAGAGACTATGTAATTGAATTAGCGTTGGGCCTTAATCTAGAATATTTAGAAAAAAATATTGAAATCTATGATGTAATGGATGCTGACGAGGCTTTTTTTACAGCGACTCCATTTTGCATGCTTCCATGTGTCAGTATTAACTCATATAAAATTGGTACAGGCACAAGGGGTAAAGTTTTTGATAGTTTGATATCAAAATGGAGCGAGAAAGTAGATTTAGATATTGAAACCCAGATTAAAATGTTTAATACTAAAGTTATGTATGACGAAACTACAACGACACCTTATAAATTTTAATTATTAAAAAATGGATTTAAATTGACAGAAAACAATAAAGCCATAGTAGTTGGCTTAGGCCTAGTTGGAAGTATTGCTCTTAAAGCATTAAAAGAAGAAAATTATCATATTGTAGGAATTGATATTGAAGATAATAAATCTGATGTTTTGAACGAGTTTTATGAATGTGATGTAACAAAAGAAGAGAACGTTAAAGACGTATTCAAAGATATCTTCAAATCAAATCCAGATACACGTGTGCTCATAAATTCAATAGGTGAAGATGTTAAATATAATAAAGACGCAAAAGGTTTTGAAGATTTAAATAAACAAACAAGTAAAGAATTTGATGATGCTCTTATTCAGGGTTTAAGAACTTATTTCAACACATCAAAGTATTTTGTTGACAGTTTACTACAACAGAATAATGAAGGTGTCATATTAAATGTTGCTTCAGACCTTTCAGTTATCGCTCCAGACCATAGAATATATAATAAAGATGAAATAAAAAAATATAAGCCAGCACACTATAGCTCAGTTAAACATGGTGTAGTCGGACTAACAAAATACTTTGCTTCAACCTTCGCACCTTTAATCAGAGCAAATTCTCTTTCACCTTCTGGAATCTATTTAGAACATTATGAAGTAGATTTTGTGGAGAAGATATCCAATACAATTCCTATGGAAAGAATGTTAAATCCTGAGGAATTAATAGAATCAATAAAATTTTTATGTAATAAAAAAAATAGCTTTTTAAATGGTCACAATTTAGTCGTCGACGGAGGCAGGACTATCTGGTAGTAGTTTAGTGTGTCCACAGTCGAGAATAATTTCCTCACCAATTAATGAATTATTTTCAATAATTAAATTGATAGTTAAGCAGATATCTTTAGTATTTACAAATTTATTATTTAGCTTAGTTTTTTTTAAGTAAGAATCTTCTTCTTCTTTGTTTTTAAATTTTTTTGACCAAGATGAGTTTTTGTGTAAAACATCACCTAAGGTTAATGAATTAACTCGTATATGTTTACTAGCAGCATCCACTTCGATTTCTTTACTATATTTGAATAATTTTTGCTTGCTCTTGGTATAGCCTTCATTGCAGTTAGCACTATTAAACCTACATATTGAATTAATAAAAGTAAACGTATTAATTCCTTTATAGTTTTCTAGGAAGTATTCTGATAGTTTTTTTGATGAAATGAAATTAATCATTTCATAGTAATTATTTTCTATTTCTTTGTCGTCGCTAAATTTTTTACCATCGCCAAGATTAAATATTATATCTGTAATTGCATTTTTGATTCTATGTTCAGTTAATATTGACTGAATGTTATCAAAATTTTCAAAGTCAATTAAGTCAAAGAGTATTTCATGATTAAGATCTGATGTATATTTAGACTTGGTTCTACTTATTGAAACAGTATTAATATTTTTAGCATTGAAATATTTTACCAACTCTAAACCTATTCCTTTAGACCCACCAGTTATAAGTACATTTTTATTCATTAATTAGCTTCTCTATATATTGTTTTATTGTAGCAATTTCATCATTACCATTTCTAGCAATTTGCATTGTAAAATTAGATTTATAGCCTAAGTCTATAAGAGTATTTATAATTTCATTAAAATTTGTATCTCCTTCTCCAAGCGGTACAGTTCCTCCTCCAATTTTTCCGTCTTTAATATGCACATTTGTAATATGTTCAAAGTAATTTTCGAATTCAAAATTATATTCATAATTAAAAAAAGTAGAATTGCCCATATCATAATTAATACTTAAATTTTTATGAGAATCATTTAAGATATCGCTTATTTTTTTAGGCTCAAGGTCAAGCTCAAGGGCAATATTAATTTTTGATAATTCTGTTAAATCAGATAATTTTTTTAATACATTATTTATTTCAGAATTATTTAGTTCTTTTAAGGAGCTATTTTCTAATAATGGAATAACTATTAAATTAATATTACTGTTTCTTAAATTATCAAATATCTCATCCTGGAGGTTTAAAGCTCCGATTATATTTTTATAAGAATAATTAAGTTTCTCGTTGACTAGATCTAAATAATAGTCATTGGTTAAGACTGTACACTGAATATTATTTCTATCTAGAGCTTTTTTAACATAGCTATTATTTATTAATATTGGATTGCCATTTTTAGTTTTTTTATCTAGCACCCATTCAATATTATTTAATCCTAATGATTTCAAGTCTTCTAGCTCATTTTCCCAATTTTCCATGGGAAATTCTTGAATTGGCCTATGAATAGGTTTTGTTAGTCTTCCCTGCATAATTGCAAGTCTTGAGAGGGTTAGTTTCTTTTTAATTAAAAACTTCCTTTCTTACAAATAAGTAATTTTCATAGTCTTTTATTTTTATTAATTTATATCCGTGGATAATTAATTTACTTATTAATAAAAAACTTTTTATTATTGAGTAAATAGTATTTTTTCTAATGTAATCAATTTCTAATAGGATTTGTATTGGATATATTTGTTTCTTCATCATTGAAGAAACAACTTTTACTTCAGCACCCTCTATATCAATTTTTATCAATACTAACTTTTCTAATTCCTCTTTTAAAATAATTTCACTTAATTCTATTGATTCGACACTGATATATCTGCTTTTCTTTCGTTTTAAAGGATTTTTAATTAATGTATTACTTACATAGTTATTATTATCTGGAAAATAAAACTTCAATATTTTTTTAGATTTATTCCAAAGAGCATTATTTAAAATAATAAAATCTTTTGAACTCACTTTTTCGAGATTATAAGAGTTAATTTTTTGAGAACCTCCATCAACATATTCTTCAGTCTTAGGCTTGCCTAGCCCTTTCTTTACCATGTTTAGATGCTGAAGAGCTTTTGGTGTTGGGTCAACAAAAATAACTTTACTTTTATACATATTAATAAATTCAATATCAAATGATATATCTTCACCTGCTCCTGCCGAAATAATTGTTGAGTTATAGAGATTGTCTAAGTTTAAAAATTTCCAATTACCATACTCAGACCCTAAACTAACTATTGTATATTTAGCTTCTATTTCTTGACGTCTAAGAAATTTATAAAGTAACTTTTTTAAAAATATTTTCAAAGTTTAATTCCTTAACTTGATTTTAATCTTAAATCGATATTAGTATTTTTAATAGTAACAATGGAAAAATATAAGTATTTAAAAGATTATCTTGAAGAATCAGCTGCAATTGCAAAAGATCAAATTGGTTTGTTCGATGAGTTTATTGAAATAGCAAAGCTTTGTAAATCAGGTATTTTAAATGGCAATGCGATATTTTTTTGTGGCAACGGAGGCTCAGCAGCTGACTCACAGCATTTGGCAGCTGAATTAATCGGGAGGTTTAAAAAAGACAGAGATCCAATTAAAGCTATAGCTTTAACAACAGACACAAGTATCCTAACTTCTATTTCAAATGATTTTAGTTTTGAAGAAGTATTTACAAAACAACTAGAAGGCTTGTCTTCAAGTGGAGATATTTTAATATCTATTTCTACTAGTGGCGAAAGTCCTTCTATATTAAATGTTTCAAACTATGCTAAATCGAATGGACTCAAAACTGTAGCATTTACAAACAATGAAAATAATTCATTAGTCAATATATGTGATTACAAATTACAAATTCCTTCAAATGAAACAGGCATTGTTCAACAAGGACATATAACTTTTGGTCAATTGCTTTGTTACTATCTTGAGACTGAGCTTTATCCAGACTAATAAAATTAACCCATCTCTTTTTAGAAAATTTTAAGTTATAATTTGAATATGTATAAGAAATACATTGCTCCAGTTATTGATTCATTTAAATCTGAAAATGAGAATAGTAAATATTATCGAAAACTTCCAAATACAGAATTTAATAAAGACGGATTGCTCATCATTGATAATTTCCTACCTGAAGAAGATTGCGATTTACTCGTAGAGTTAGGAAAAAAAAGTATTGATAGTAATTCAAAATCAGGGTTAATTGCAGATGATGTTTATTTAAATATAAGAGCTGATGCTGCAGACGGAAGAGATACAAAGGTTAAACAAATATTTAATTTTGACAAATTCTCTGAGAAATTAGGCAAAAGTTTTATGACAAAACTTTCTGAAACTTTTGAAAAAAATCTTGGTGAAGAAGTCGTAATAAAAACATGCACCCTTCAAGTTGATGATCCTGATACAAAAACAAAGAGAAGTTGGCACACTGACAAGAATCCACCACCAAATTTTAAGGCATTTGTTTATTTGACTGATGTTGAAAACGAGAATCAAGGACCCTATTGTGCAATTAAAGGCTCCCATCGTTGGAAATATAGAAGAATATTAAATGTAATATTTAATTTACTTACAAATTCTCCAAAATTGACAGACATGCATCATATGGTAGGAAAGAGAAACGACCATTATCTTGCAAGAAAAGGAACACTTGTTTTATCAACTCAAACTTTATTTCATCGAGGAAGTCCGATGCATTCGGAAAAAACAAGGTATATGTTGATAACTTATATTAATTCAATTACGTACGACAATGGTAAGCCACTTAAATTTTGGTAAAAAAATATTTTAAGAAATTAATGAATTTAAAATAATTTTATGTTAAAAAATATTTTTAGATTTTTATTATTAATAATTGCAAATTATTTAGTAATTTATTTCAGCAAGGATATTAATTTAGAACAGCTTGTAAAAGATTTTGAATTAATGAATATATTTCTAAGCACTGATGGGTTCCTTTTATCTTTTATTGTTAGCTTTTCAATAACAGCTTTTGCTTTGTTTTTAATTTTATTTTTTAAGCCTTTTATAGAAATATATTTGCTGTATTACTTAAAATATACATTTTATTTTTTAGTTAATTTACTGTCATTGTCAACTATGTACATAGTTTTCCGAATTTATGGTTACTCTCGTTTTTATTTATTAATCTATTTATTTATTAGTTCAGGAATTATGATTATTAGCGACAAGATAAAGAGATAATTTATTACTTACCATTAGTAATAATTAAAAACTGTTATTTATTTAAATTCCACAAAAAGTTCCTCATTTTTATTAGTAGAGGATACAGAAATTTAATACCATAAAAGTAATTTTTCACTTTTGAAATAACCAACTTTTGAAATGTTATATGTTTTTTGTGTATATAAAACGCATCACCCCAAGGATACTTATCTTGCCAATAGTGTGTATCTGTTCTTATAAAGCCAAATCTATTTAAGTAAGTATCAATTTCACTTATAAGTGGGCAATTTTTGTAAACTTCCTCTTTATTTACTTCACATATTATGTAGTCAATATTATTGATTAAAGAATTTTCCGACCCCTTCAAAACTTCTAATTCAAATCCTTGTGTGTCTATATTTAAAAAATTTACTATTTTAAGATCATGCTTATCAAAAGTAGAGATTTTGATTTTTTCGGAACTATGAAATTTTACTTTTGGATGTATGTCTAAATGAACTTTGGGCTCTAAGATAGAAGAGCTCTGTCCTTCATTGTTTGCATTATGCAATATAACATCTCCAACTTCATTACCCAGCGCAATATTGTAAAAGTAGATATTATTAAAGCTATTAAATTTATTTTTTAACTCTAAAAAAATATCCTTCTGAGGTTCAAATAAATGAATTTCTGCGCTCTTAAAATACTTCACATATTCATGAATTTCTTGACCTATGTGTGCCCCTATGTGTGCAATGCCATTTGATTGCATTTTATATTTATTTTTTAAGTGACCAATATTAAGTAACATACAATTATCATAGTTAATACTAACTGTCTAAATTTTCTAAGGAAAATATTCAACCAGTAAACAAAAAAACCATAAAAAAACTTATAATTAATTTATGAATCAGTTTTTAAGTAATGAAGAATTAAAGAAATTTCTACCGGAGTTTATTCAGTTGTATAAAAAAAGACCCATTAAAGACAACAAAGGCGGGATGGGTTTTAATCATTCATTTGGTCTATATGTAATTTTAAAGAGTCTTGGAATAAAAAATATATATGAGTCTGGAATATGGAAAGGAAATTCAACATGGATAATTGAGGAATGTTTTGACGACCTTAAACTCACGTCAATAGATATTGATCTTGATTTACGCGAATATATATCCAATTCAGATAATGTTACTTATTTTGAGGGAGACATAGAGGAACTATCTTTTGCCAATGAAGATGTTAGTAATACAATTGTTTTTTTTGATGATCACTCAAATGTTATAGAGAGATTAAAATTTTTATATTCCTGGGGTATAAAGTATGCAATCTTTGAAGACAACTATCCCGTTGGACAGGGTGACGCGTATTCTATCAGAAAAATTATTAATAAGTCTGGTCAGAGTATAGATGAGTGGTTTCCGCAATATAAAGAACCAGTAAATAGATTTACTAGCTATAAGACAATAAATAAAATATATAAAAAATTTTTTATGGACAATGATTCACTTCCATACTTTTTAAGTAAATATTATTATTATCAAAAAAAGATTAGAAAATCTAATTATGGGGATAATGACTTATTTAATAAACTAGTAAAGAATTATTACGAGATACAACCTGTTTACAGATATGAAAAACAAAGATGGGATAATGCGGCTTGGAGTGACCATTACAGAAGTTTAAAACCTATTTTTAATAGTTTAGAAGAAAGTGAATTTTCAAATGAATTAAAACTATTTGAAAAAGAATCTCCAAAACAAATGTATGATTATACTTACATTTCTTTTGTTGAGTTAAATTTTACTTAATATTTATCTTCTAAAAATTATTAATTGACCAATATGATTAGGGACAACATGAAATCTTCTATCTTCTTTTAGTTCATTTCCAAATTTTGTTACACCATCAGTAAACCAACCACCATAATCATCGAGAATTATTAGTCCATCTTTTACAAGAAGTTTTGATAAAAATTCAAAACTTTCCTTAGCAGACAAATAAGTATCAACGTCAATATGTGCCATAGACAAGGGTTTATTTAAACTTATGTTTTTAAATGAAGCTGGAAATATTCCTTCAACTATATTAATTTTAGTTTTTACTATATCTTCTATTTTTTTTATATCGTTTGGAGTGGCATCATTATATTCATCATTTTTGAAGAAACTATCCTCATTTGAAGATTTTTTTACTCCTGAAAAAGTATCACAAGAATATATATCAATATTTTTATCAATATTAGTCAAGGCAACCAGACCACTAACACCTCCTTTCCAGCTACCAACTTCAATAAAAGTTGAATTTTTACTTAAATAAAATTTTGAGTATTCATAAATTGTGTAAAGTCTAGATTTTGGATTTATAGTGTTTTCTTCTATTTGGCTAAAAGAATCAATAAATTTTTTATCATTTTTCCATGGTAAATAAAAATATTCAAAAATTTCTACACCATAGTCTTTTCTATTTTCTTTATACCTTAAATTGAGTTGGAATAATTTAAATAAAAGAGCTGTAAGAAGATTTAATATCTTCCTTGCTCTTTTTACTTTTCTTATATTAAACATTCTTAAAAAAAGGTATTTTGTTTTTTAAATTTTCAAAGCGTGAATTTTCGTATGAACGAACCTTATCATAATCTTTTTGATATTCTAAATAATGTATTATTTTATCCTCTCCAAAAAGCTCACTTGCCACTTGTCTCGAGGCTGTCATTTGTTGAATTGAGTATTGATATATATTTTCATAAATCTTAGAAGAAAAATTTTCTATATTTTCTTGACTAGATAAAAAGAAAAAATCATGTAGTGCTATATCTATATCTTCACGCCCATGCCTTTTTGAAGCATAAAAATTATTACTATTTAAGTTATTAAGATCTTCATGATTTTCAAATAAACAATCAATTCTTGAAACAAGCACAAAGTCATAATTTACTTGATTTTTAGTCGAATATTCTTTCATTAATTGGACACTTCTATTGCTGCTATACCATCTGCTTTGCCCTCTAAAAGCTGTCTCTAATAATAAAGATTTTAAATCGGAATCTTTATCTAAACCGTCTTTTAAAAGTGAGTAGCTTAATTTAGTATCATTCGATATATTCCAATCGCTAATATTGTTTGAGTTATTTATTCCATAATCTTCTAATTTGGGTTTAAAAATTTTTTGAGGTTCAAACAAAAAATTTTTGGGTTTATAAAATTTACAAAGAAGATCTTTATAATTTTCTGACCAACTGTGAATAAACAAATCTGTTTTATAGTTCTCTAAAAAATTTTTCTTGAACCCTTCAAAAGCAACCTTAGGAGAAGTTGAAGCAGATGAAGATTCATTAATAAGATCTACATTTTTTCGTTGACTTGCGCTTGAAGGAATTCCAACATTTCCAAATAAGCAAATAGCTAATTTCATAGGGTTAGTTTAATTTAAATAAAAACTTTTTAAAGAAATACCAAAATTTGACTATATCAAATATAATTAAAAGCATAATTACTGAATATGAGATCAATTCGCTAGTTTTATTGAAGAATTTAATCAAGGAAGGATATTTTGGATAATTTTTTAATTGTTTTATCTAAATATTATTTCCTTTCCATACTTTTTTTATTATTTGGCCGTGCTTTATTCGTCTTAGTTTCAAAAAAATTTTTGAATAATAAGTCTGACAACATCTCTATATATGGAGTTAGTATTGTTCCTTTGTATCCTATAATTGGATTTTTTGTTTTAGGAAATCTACTTTATTTATTTAATTTTTTTGTTCCACTTAAAAATAACGCTGTCTACTTTATTTTCCTCTTTTTATTATTTAACTTTTTTGAACAATTTAATTTATACGAAATTAAAAGATATTATAAATATTCGTTACTTTCTATCTTCTTACTTGTAACATCATATAATATAAATTTTCATTATGATTCTGGCCTATATCACTTAAATAATCAACTTTGGCTTAGGGAAAGTAATATTGTAATGGGTTTCTCAAATATATATGGTCCATTTGGAGTTAGTTCATTATATGAGTATGTTTCTGCTTTTTTATGGTTTGACAGATCTTATCTATTGTTGCATCTATTAAATATTTTATTCATTTCAACTTTCTATATTTTTATTATTTATGGATTATTAATTAGCAAAGTTGACTTAATAAAGTCATCATCTTTTTTTCTACTAGTCTATTCTTTACTGGACAACGTGGGTGTATCTGGTGGAAGAAACGGATTTATTTCGGTACAAAGTATTGGTAAGCCAGATGTCTCAGTAGCAATAGTTTTTCTTATCACATCAATTTTTATATTTACATCAATATTAAAAAATAATTATATAAAAGAAGAGTTATTTATTTTTTCAATATTTTCACTTCTGCTTTTTCAGTTAAAAGTAAGCGGATCAACTATTGTATTCCTTTATCTATTGTATATTTTTAATTACTTTAAAAAGAACAGACAGTCGTTTATAGATGAAGTTAAAATTTTATTTGGGGTTTTAGTAGCTTTTGTTTTTTGGTCTATAAAAACAATAATGCAAACAGGTTGTCTAATATTCCCATTAAGTTCAACCTGTTTTGAAGGATTTAAATGGGTAAATAAGAATTATTTGAAAACAATAGAAGAAGTCACTGTTGGTTTCAGCCTTTCATATGATTTTCAGAATTCATTTTTAAATTGGAGTCAGAGTTATTTTGATGTCTCTACAAATAGAATTGTTGCTTCGAACTTTTTATTATCTATAATATGTCTTTTAGTTGTACGATTTTTATTCTTTAAAAAAAACAATGACCGAGCTGTTAATTTGACTATTTTAAGTTATATTGTTTTTAATATTTTATTTTATTTACGCTTTGGCCCTGACGTAAGATATTTAATGGGAATACAAATGCTGATAATTGCAGCTTTAAGCTTTTCTTCAACCGTAAAACATTCAATTGCAAATTTTATTATAATTTCAACCGTAGCCGTAAGTCTTTTTCTTGTTCCAAGATTAGATTCATACAAATCTTTTAATTTCTTTGCAGTTCCAAATATAGATGTTCCAACAGCAGAAACTAAAGAAATGTTTGGTCGGTTGAGCCCAGTTGATGGAGATCAATGTTGGATTAACATTGATTGTTCAGCAAGTAGGAGCAATTATTTTATAGACGAATCAGAGTTTTTTAAAAAAGTGTATCTAATTGAAAGATAGTTTATTGTTTTTTTAACTTTGTAAAATATGTTATTAAATTGAATGAAAATTTTAGTCTTGACTTAATACCAAAGTTCCAAGCCGAAGAACCATATTCTCTTTTAGGAAAATTAATTTTATCTCTAATTAAGATATAGCCTTCTTTCATTGCAAGCCAATAAACATATGTGTCAAATTTAAAATCTTTTGGTGGGTTTTCAAAATGTGACATTAATTCAATTGAAAATACTGTTGGCTGTGCATTTATTTCTCTGAATTTGTATTTAAGAATTATGCTTGCAATTATTCCCATTATTAGAGAAATAAACCTTTCAATCAAACTTCTTCCAGTTCTTACTCCTTTAAAAAATATTTTATTGTGTTTTTTTGACAGTTCATTAAGTCTGCTGTACAAGTCATTAATTTTTTCAAATTCGAATTGCAAATCACCATGCAGCCAACCAATATAGTCTGTATCAGTTATTGAAATAAGACCTTCATAAACACCTGCACCGTATCCTTCATTATTTTCAATATAAAGAATTGATATATTTTTATTTAGTTTTTTTTCATTCTCCCTTAAATAAGTTGTTGAGTTGTCTGAAGATCCATTATCAATAATTAAGAAATTTATGTTTTTATTCAATTTGGATAGATTTTTAATAAGTATAGGTAAATTATTTTCTTCGTTATAGCAAGGAATAACAAGGGTTAGTTTTATCATTTTAATACTAAATAATCATGAACCGTTTTCATATAATTGAATAGCTCATATTCAACAGGAGTCCCAAGCATTGAAGACTTTTCTGAACATTCTTCTTTTACTTTCAGGCCATTTTTTATAGCAGTTTCAACCATATGGTCGATGTGAATCTCTATAGAATTAGAAGTATTTTTTTTCGTATCTTCATAAAGGCTTTTGAATAAATCTCTATTTTTAAATAAAAAAGTACCAATAATGACATTTGATTCCTCTGTTTCAGGGGAGCTTTTAATTGATAAATTCTTTATGGATCCATTTTCTGAATTGACCCAACCGTAATTTAATTTTTGTGAAAAAGCTCTTCGATAATTGTTTTTTGTATAAACAATAATGTCAGATTCTTCTATATTTATTTCAGTTGATTTATCTAATATACAATCAGCCGAATGAATAAGAATTGGATTGTCATTATCAATGCTTTCTATAAGTAATAAAGCACTGTCTGCTTGACCATCAGTTTTCTGATGTATTTTTTTAAATTCAATTTCTTTATTCAAAAATATTTCATTATCAAAATCACTATCAAGAATTAGCATTTTTGTACTTAGTTGATTCTTGAAAGAATTAAATATTTTAATAATTAATGGTGATTTGTCTATATCAAGATAGATTTTTGGTTTTTTGTAACTTTTTTCTTTAAATCTACTACCTTCTCCTGCAGCAGGAATTACCAAATTAACATTATTTAATTTAATTTTTTTATCTTCTCTAATGTTATTAATTTCATTTAGGTTATAGGCGAACTCATTGTAATCTTCGGGAGTACCCCACTGAAAAAAATGGTTAATTTTATAAAGTCTTATATCTAGGTTATCTTTAATCATTTCTTCATAGGGAGTACTTATATAAATTTCACCGTTAATAAACTTATTTAATTCAAAAGTTTTTTCAATATATTTTTTTGCAATTAGGCCAGATTTAAAATAGTAGGTGCCACTAGAGGCATATTCATTCATTTTATTTGAAGTGAAGGGCTTTTTTTCTTGTATGTCTAATACTTGGTCTTTTTTATTTTTGAGAAAAGCATAGTTATTTCCATAGATACTGTGTGGATGCAGCCCTTTATAAGCAGGAATAACGCCATCGGGATTGTTCTCATTTATGAATAATTTAAATTCGTCCCAACTCCATATATTTGAAAAGTCGCAATAATTAATTAGGACAGGTTCTTCACTTTCTAATAATTTAGATTCCAAAAGAGCCCCGCCAGGTCCAGTTTCTTGATAGCTTATTTTGACTATGTTGTAATTAGATAATTTATCATAATAATCTGCTAATTCCTTATCCTTTAATTCATTTTTATTGACAATAAAATTTATATCCTCTTCGTTAGGGAACATATCTAAAATATGATCAATAATCATTTTTTTGTTTATTTTTAAAAATTGCTTAGGCGTATCTATACCTTCTTTTTTAAATCTTTTACTCATCCCGGTCATGGGTATAATTATTTTCATTTGCTTATATCAATTCTCAATTTTTCGTCTTCTGAATTTCTAAGTTTTATGCCAACATCCTTATCTATATAATTTATTATTTTGCTTTTATTAACAATTGTGTATATTGTTAACAATGTTTTAAAGTAAGTTAATTCAGTTTCAGAGAGTTCTTTATTAAAGTAAAAATATTTATTATCGTAGGGTATTATATTTTTCCCATCATTTCCTTTGTGAAAAAAATTTGGAAAAAAAACAGAATGATCCGGGAATAAATACTTTCCATTAAATCTTTCATATTTAATTTCCGGATTGGGATTCTTTACTTTTTTGTTAACTTGATTTAGTTTAATTATTTCTTTTGAATTGAATTTAAGTTTTTCATAATTAATTAGTTTTGAAAATATATTTTCTATATAGAAGATTTTATTATATAAATTTTTTATGTTACTTCCCTCAATAATTATTCCATGATTATAAAGGAAAAAAGATTTGAAATAATATTTTGAATTTAATTTAGTAACTTCTTCTGCAAGCTCTATACCAGGACGTATGTAATCAATTGGTAAAATGTTATTATTGAATAGAATCGAATTAATTTTTTCCTTCTTAAATATGCTGGATACAATAATTGAGGCAATACTGTGATAATGAAGAACATATTTAGAATTTAACATTACGTGCAACGGAGCTTCTATTGATAAATCTTTATCGAATTTGTTAGATTTTATATTTGAATCTTTGTAGTGACGGGTTATATTTGTTAATCCAACTTGTTTAAAAATATTTTTTGTATTTGAGTGACTCAATAAAGAACCAGATTTTTTTATTAATATTTTTTTTTCAGTTTTTATACTTGTATTTCCACCAGGGCCTTGACAAAGGAGAAAGTTTTTCCCTATCTTTTCTGAATAATTAATAAAACTTTTCATTCTTTCCTATGGTAATTTATAATACTTATACATATGCTTGATAAAAAATATT
>CEQN01013838.1_pt1 | contig 18475 bp, 14 predicted proteins | sample 427011 | NCBI WGS metagenome assembly CEQN01 (sample SAMEA2621277, study PRJEB7988) | marine metagenome | biome: marine biome (ENVO:00000447); feature: deep chlorophyll maximum layer (ENVO:xxxxxxxx); material: "saline water (ENVO:00002010), including plankton (ENVO:xxxxxxxx)" | depth 120 m
ATGCTTTATTTGCAGGAGCTTTAGTTAATGTCTTATTAAATGTAGTTCTATTTGCTTTTAATGCATCTAATTTTGCTTTAGTCGCAGCTGTCATTACTGGTTGACTAGTAATAGTTTTAGGCGCTAATGCTTTATTTGCAGGAGCTTTAGTTAATGTCTTATTAAATGTAGCTCTATTTGCTTTTAATGCATCTAATTTTGCTTTAGTTGCAGCGGTCATTACTGCTTTAGCCGGAGCTGTTGTAACTACTTTAGCAGGAGCTGTTGTAACTACTTTAGCAGGAGCTGTTGTAACTGCTTTAGCAGGAGCTGTTGTAACTACTTTAGCAGGAGCTGTGGTAACTGGTTTAGCAGGAGCTGTTGTAACTGGTTTAGCAGGAACGCTATTTAATATACCTTTTTCTTTTTTTAATAAATTTAATTTTACTTTAAGATTAGTAGCAGAATCTCCTTTAAGGGGTTTTAAAGTCGGTGCTGGAGTAATTGTTGGAACAGGTGTAATAGTTGTCTTTTGATTTTTAGAAGCCATTTATATATTTATAATAATATTTTTTTTTTGATTATGGATTAGATTTAATTATAATTCCACAATATTGTTTTGGATTTTTTGTATAATCTACTTTTTTATATAATTTATATTGTACTGCTTTATCTAGTAAGAATTCAAAATTTCTCCAAAAGTCTGGTGTATGTCCTAAATCTTTTGTAATCATATGTGCAAACTCATGTAATGCGACAAACATTAATGTATTTAAATCAATTAACTTATTTGTTTCTTTATGTCGTAAACATAAATATATTTTATCTCCTTTATTTACTGAATACGATGTATAATCTTTCTTAAACGATGTTTCATTTAAATTATTTTTAAATTTATTTAATATATCTTTCCAATGAGAACTCGGTTTTTCTATATACAATTTATTAATTAATGTTATTAATAATTTACGTACTGCGGCTAATAAATTTGCTGCTTTTTTACTATCAGGCTCATTTCTAACTAAATATTGTTTCTTATCTAATGAAGCAATTTCATACTTAGTTGAATAAATATTATTATTTATATACCATAATAACACTATAAAAATTATAATAATAATAATATATTTAAACATATATTTAATTAATATATTAAAAATTGATGCTATAATTATAAATTTAGATAAATAAATAATTTATTTAAATAATAAAATCAATTATTAATTAAGATAAATCAGTTATTAATTTAAATTAACTAACAATATAATGAATTTTTATCCTATAGAATGGATTCAAAAGGATGAAAATAATGCTTATACAATATATGCATTTGGTAAAACAGAAGATAATAAAACTGCAACAGTAAAAATTACAAATTATAAACCTAAATATTATATTAAACTACCTGAAGAATTCAATACTCCTATTAATGTATCAATTATTGAAAATAATTTAAATTTAATAATGAATAAATATTTTATTAAAAAACCGTGGGATATTGATTTAGAAGAATCAGGAAGTTCTTATAATTCAGATGATAGTAATGATAGTATTGATGATTCATGCGATTGTTTAGTATGTACTGAATATACACCTCATTTATTATCGTGTGGTTCATGCTTTGAATTCAAAAATAAGTTACATAAATTAAATATAGTATATAAAGAAGATTTATATGCACATTTTACTAATAAGAAAAAATTTCCATTTTTAGAGTTATATTTTAATAAATTAAGTGATTATAATGCGATAAAAACTAAACTTGCGCCAACTATTTATAATCATTCTAAACAACGTGTTGTAAAAAATAAAATTAAATTTAATGAAAAATATAAAGATAATTTTGAATTTTATGAAAGTGATTTAACGCCATATATTCGATTTATGCATGACCGTAATATTCAATCTACTAATTGGATTAAATTAGATAACTATAATACGAGTTATTCTAATAAATTTAATACAGATTATTTAATTACATGTACTGCGGATAATGTTAATCCATCTGATTTACAAATACCTCCTGCATTAACTATATTATCTTATGATATTGAAGCAGATAGTAGTCATGGTGATTTCCCATTAGCAATAAAAGATTATAAAAAACCTGCAAGTGATATATCAGATTCATATTTAAATAAAATTCAATATAATAAAACTCATAAAATTACTGATTTTGATTATACAAATTATATTAAAGATATGTTAAAAACAATATTTAATATTGAAAATAAGATAGATACTGTTGCAAATGTATTTTTAAAATATCCTGGTTATCCAATTAGTGATAAAAAATTAACTAAATGTTCTGAAAAAATATATAAAATATGTGAAAAATATAAATTAAATAATATAGTCCAAACATCAAATATTAACTTCTTTAATAGAACAGATAATATAGATGCGGATATTGATATTGATGATGATGATATGAATACTGAAAATATGTCTAATCGTAATATTATGATTGAAAAAATCAAAGTATATATGGATAAACAATTTCCATCTATTAAAGGTGATATTATAATTCAAATTGGATTATCATTTTATACTATAGGAGAAGAACATTATGATAATTATATAATTACATTAGATACTTGTGATGATTTAGATAATATTAATGTTATTAGTTGTGAAACAGAACCAGAAGTATTATTAAAATTTAAAGATTTAATACTAAGTAAAAATCCAGATATTATTACTGGTTATAATATATTTGGTTTTGATAATAAATTTTTATGGGAACGCGCGGAAGAATTAGATTGTATTGATAGTTTTCAATATCTTAGTAGAATTGCATCTCATAAATCTAGATTAGAAATTAAAAATTTATCATCTGCTGCATTAGGTGATAATATTTTAAATTTAATTGATGTTAAAGGTCGTACATTTATTGATATATTTAAAGTAATTCAACGAGACCATAAATTAGAGTCATATAAATTAGATTATGTTGCGGAACATTTTATGGATAAAAATAAAGATGATATTTCACCACAAGATATTTTTAGATTACAAAAAGGAACATCTGCGGACAGAGCTAAAATTGCACATTATTGTTCTATTGATTGTCAGCTTTGTTTAGATATTTTAAAAAAATTAGATATACTAAATGTTAATATTGGTATGGCTAATGTATGTAATGTACCTTTATCATTTATTTTCCTAAGAGGTCAAGGAGTTAAAATTTATAGTTTAGTTGCAAATGAATGTAATAAAGAAGGCTTTTTAATTAAAACTAAAGAAAAATCTAATAATAATAGTAGTTATGAAGGTGCTATTGTATTACCACCTACAACTGGTGTATATACAGATTTACCAATTTCAGTATTAGATTATTCATCGCTATATCCATCTTCTATGATTAGTAATAATATTTCACATGATACAATTACTAGTGTAAAATTATATCCACCAAATACAAATATTAATGAACTTCAAAATTTTGATATAAAAAATTTAAAAAATAAAGTTGAAATCGAAAATTTAGAAGAGGACTTATTACAATATAGTAAAAATGATATTGATAAAACAAATGAATTATATAACTTTTATATTTCAAAATATACTAAATTTCCAATGTTAGACTATATTTGGATTCCTGAGTTAGAACAACGATATATTAGAAATAAAAATATATATGAATTATATGATTTAAATAAACATGATAAATTAATTGATATTGAAAATTTACCAAATTATAATTATATATGTATTTATTTTGATACTTATACAGGTAAAGCTGATAAAAAAGAAAAATCATATGTTAAACGTGTAACTTATGCGCATCCAATTAATATTGATGAAGATAATACAATTCGAGGAATTATGCCTAAAATTTTACAAAAATTATTATCACAAAGAAAAGCAACAAGAAAAAAACAAAAAACTGAAAAGGATGAATTTAAATGGAATATTTTAGAAGGTTTACAGTTAGCATTTAAACAATCTGCAAATTCTTTATATGGACAATGTGGTGCATCAACTAGTGCAATTTTTGAACAAGACATTGCTGCTTCTACAACTGCAACTGGTAGATGTATGTTAGATTTAGCAAAAGAGTATTCAGAAAGTATATATAATAGTACTACAGTATATGGAGATACTGATAGTGTATTTATTAAGCACCCATTAGATAAATCTAAAAGTGAAGTTGATTTATTAAGTGAATCAATTGATTTATCAGTTAAATTATCTGATGAATTAAGGGTATTATTAAGACCGCCACATGATTTAGAATATGAAAAAACATTTTTCCCATTTATTCTATTTTCAAAGAAACGCTATGCTGGACTAAAATATGAAACTGACCCAACAAAGTATAAATTAACATATATGGGTATTGCATTAAAGCGTCGTGATAATGCGAATATTGTTAAAATTATATATAATAAAGTATTAGATTGTATTTTAAAAGAACGTAATTTTGAAAAATCAATTACTAAATTTCAAGAAGCATTAGAAGATTTAATTGATGGTAAAGTTGATCTAAAAGATTTAACAATTACTAAAACATTAAGGGGATATTATAAAAATCCACAAATGATTGCTCATAAAGTCCTTGCAGATCGTATTGGAGAACGGGAACCTGGTAATAAACCACAAAGTAATGACCGTATTCCATATGCATATGTAACTGTTCAAGAGAAAAAAGGGAAAAAAATATTACAGGGTGACCGTATTGAACATCCTGATTTTATTAAAAAAAATAATTTAAAATTAGATTATAAATTCTATATTACAAATCAAATTATGAAGCCTATTTTACAAATATTTGGATTAAATATGACTAACCCAGAAAAAATTGTAGAAAAACCATTAAGACGTGCAACAAATCTAAGTAAAAATCAAAAAGAAATTACTAGTTTCTTTTGTTAAATTAATAAAATGATTATTTAAATTTATATATTTTAAAATAAAATAAATGATTAATAATAATGACTGATTTTACTAATATATTAAATAATAATTATATTAGATTAATATTAATTTTATTTTTTATACTATCATTAGGATATATTACATATTATTTATGTATGTTAAGTACATTTAATAATCAATATGAATTAAAAGAAGAAATTATTGCATATCAATGTGGTAAAGATGGATGGGCAGTTGGTACAGATAAAATTATATCATCTACTAAAACTAATATACTCCCATGTGATTTACCAAATATTGATAATACAGAACGAATTATTATATATGAAAAAGAAACTACCTCAAAATGCCCTAAAAATTATATTAAATTACATTTGTTTAATAATCATTATGTACCTATTAAAATTAAAGATAATAAAATCCATGAATATTGTGTTGCATTGATAAATACTTTTGACCATATAAATGATTATATAAACATTACTAAAAATATTGATAAAAATAACTTCTGTGTATTAAAACCATTAAATATGGAATTAATTACTGAATTTAAAGTTAAATAACGTTTAAATATCTTATTTTTTTTATTAAAATTATTTATAAATGAGTGACTCAGATAATGGTGGCTTATTAGGTATGTTTTCTGGAAATACAGATTTATTTGAATGTTTATCTATTAGTAAATTAGAAGAAGCTAGTTCCGAAACAAAAATATGTGTTGGAATCGCAATTATTATATTATTAATAGGATTAATTATTGGATATTTAGTTGTAACTGGAACATTAGATTTATCTAATCCAATTGAAAGTGTACAAAAATTAATTACTGGAGGCTCATCTCCAATTATACATAATGATGATGATTCCGATGTTGATGGTAAAGCTGAAATTTTATTATTCTATGCAAATTGGTGCGACCATTGTAAAAAAGTTAAACCAGTCTGGGAATCATTAACAAATAATCTCAATAATACCGTTGTTGGAAATAAATTAATTGAAATGGAGGCAAAAGATGGCGACATCGAAGAAAATATGGCGTTAATTGAAGAATACAATATTACTGGATATCCAACAATTGTTGGAATAGTTAACGGAGAAGTTAAAATAATGGAAGATAACCCAACTGAACAAAGTATTATTGAATTTATTAAATCATTAAGTAATTAAATAATATTTTATATAAATAAAATGTTCTTATCACTTACAAAACAAAATCTATTTATAATAATATTATGTACTAGTATTATTATATTATATATATATAATCAACCAATTATTGAACATTTCTTACCACCTCCTGAAATGTCTACACTAAAATTTAATCCAATTGACTATAGATGCAGATATAATATTCCATATAAATCTCAAAATTTCTTTAATAATTCCATTTATAAATATATAAAAAAAAATAAATGTATAGCTTGTTAATAAATGTATAGCTTGTTAATAAATGTATTAAAATTTGATTTTTTTTAATTTAATATATAAAATAAACAATATGCATTATTCGTTATTAATTGGTCTTCATTTATTACTTGTATATGTTCATCATTAAATGCATACCATTTATTATCATTTAATGATTTAGTAAATGAATAATAATGACCACAATTTATATCACCTATATGATTTATAATAGAATACAATGAATATGTTGTTGATTTATTTTTATAATTGATACAATATTCGTCAAAATTTAATTCTAATGGTATATTAATTAAATTATTTATTTTACCTTGATATGTAAACCTTTTTAATATTATTGGTAATATTTTAGCATGTTTCCAAAATATTAATTTCTTAAATACATTTGTATTTTGGGAACAATTATCGCATTTATAACCTTCTAAATGTTCTATTTTTATAAAATTATTTAAACATCCAATTAAATTATCATGTGATAATTCTAATTCAATACATAATGCTGGTTCAAATTTAAAATTTTTATGATTACAATCTTTGCATTGAATAATAGATAAATATTGCGAAAATAAAATTTTATGTAAATATGTATATAATTTTTTAAAATTATTTTCCCAATTTTGTATTGCTAATATAGCTAATTTATCTAATTCTGTTAATGACTTTTTATCATAGTTAATATTTATTTCTAAATTAATTCCAATTTCTTCATTTAATTGATCAATAAAATGTAATAAAAATTCATGTACATCATTTTGCTGATATATATTAAATTTATAATTTGCTTCTATTTTTTTTTCCAAAATATTTAAAAAACTATTCGGTTGAATTTTACAATTTGATTCCCATATTCCATCTAATAATTTATACCATTCATTTATTAATGTAGTCTCAGCTGTATTATTATTATTATTAATTATATATTTTTTATTTAATACATATTCAGTTATTAAATTCGTATTACTTAAAGACTGAATTAAAGAATTAATATAACATGATGTTCCATTCTTATTAAATAAACCTGAAATGCCTCCTTTATATTTATCAGGAAGATTCATTTATTATATAAAAATAATTATTTTTAAATAAAAAACATTTAATTTATAATGTATTTGAATTAATAAATGCTTCCTCAATATATTCCACTTCTTCAATTATTTTTAATGTAAATGAATGGTCCTGATTTCTAAAATCATATATTTTATTATCATTAGTAAAAAATTTAATCTCTAATTCATTTAATTCATCTAATGGACCTTCTAAAAATGTTTTTGTACTAGATACAAAAGAATTAAATAAACTTTTTCCAGGACTTTGTGTTAATAAAATTTTCGCAAATGCTCCTTTATCACCTGATGTACCTACTATAGTATTCAATTCAGGTATTGCCATATAAATATATTCTGGACCTTTTATATTTACATTCCTATTTACTTCTTTCTCATAAATTGTACCACCATAACCAACAATATAATTCTTTTTTTGTAATGCGGTTAATGTATTTATATCATTTAATAAATTCCCAGGTGGATTAATATCTAATTGTTCTGATTTTAAATCCACTAATAATCTTGTTTTTTTATTATTTTGGTCTCTAAATGTATCTAATATTTCAAATCCAGCAGAATAATTTATATATGTATCATCTAACTCAAATTTATTTTCTATTACTCCACTAAACCCTCTAAATTTACCTTCTATCGTTATACTATTATAATTAAATGAATAATTATATGTTGCAATTTCAGAATCATTTACCCAATTTATATTATTAAAATATCCATTTAATTCACGACCTTTATAAAAATCCTTATATAATATATCTGGATTCGTATATGTAACAGTATCATAATGTTTCGAAGGTATCGGCATAATATTATTATATGAAGTATCTACTATATTTGATGTATTTAATGATGTATTCGGTATTATAAATCCATTCATATTATCAATAAATATATCATTTGTTAAATAATCATTTACATATGGATTACCAGATACATTTTTAGATAAAGTAGGATTTAAAATACTATTTGTTAATACACGATCATTTATTGTTCGTATTCCATTATAAAATATTCGCGTATGCCATTTATTATTCATTACAAAATTTTGTGTACTTATATAAGTGTCTTCTATATTTATTCCTAATAACACTACATTTTTACCAATATTATGTGTATTATATAAAGTATATTTTAATGTTATTGTAATATCTGTTGTAGTTGTTGATACATTTGTAATATAATTTAAATCTTCTATATATAATTTCTTTTGTATATCAGTTAAATTAGATAATGATTCATTCCAATTTACTATTATATAATTTCCAATTGTAAATTTTGCTAAATTCGCTGTTGTATTATTTATAACAATTGTATTTGTATTTATTAATGCTTGTGTTTTTAAAAATGTAATATAATATCCTTGATATATTGACTCATTCACTACATGATTATTTATTAATGGATATTTTAGTTTTAATGTAGCATTACTAGTATTGTTTACATCATCATAAATTTCTTCTATAATATTTGCTTCAATATTTTTATATAATGATTTATTTAATTCATTATCTATAAATGTTGTTGTGTTATTAATATAATATGTATTGATATATATAATATGATTTATACTAAATTTAGATTTATCTGCAATTGGAATACTAACTAATTTTGTTCCTGCCGTTTTTATTTCATTTAATACAGATTGAATTAATGTTGGCGTTTTATTATATCCCGCTATTTGAGTATTTAATGTAGGTGCTTTAATTATACCACGATTCAAATAACCCCATGAAAATTTTCTAGAATCATCAAATAATATTGTTTCATTAAATGCATAATCAATTATTACTGCATTCATAGATTTATTAAAATTAGAATAATAAGTACTTACTTCATCCGCTGGTAAATTTGCTAATACTTTATAAAATCCATCTGGTATTCCTGTATCTGCTCCTACACCAGTAATATCATCTAATCGAATCATTTTTTTTGAATTATTATATACATAAATATATTCACCTACATTAATATTATAAATATTTGGAATAATATCTTCATTCATATCATAATAATTTATATCTGAATATTGATTTATGGTCATTCCACAATTACCTAAATCTTGTTTTTGTTTTTTTGAATATGGTGTATAATAATAAATTACTATTCTATTTGAAAAATATGCAGCAGGTGCTAATGAAATATTTAACAATTGTGTTCCAAAATTAGTATAATTTGTATTTAACCAATTATTAATATTAGTTTGCTCTAGTGGGTCAAATTTATTTAGCCAATTTGCAAATGTTTCATATGTATCAATTTGTAATTTTTTTATCGGTTTATGTTTTTGTAATTTATAATTAATTTGATGATTATCAATATAAATATGACTCCCTTTATTAAAATTATGTTCTGATAAAGTTGATATTACTAAATATCTATTATTATTTACATTATCTATATTTGAATTCAAATAGCTAAAATCAATATTTACAATATTTGTCTTATTTGTATTTGAATGTTCATGGGAAAATTCTTGACGACTATTATTAAACCCTAACTCATAATATGGAGTATATTTATAATCAAATAATAAACTAAAACTAATCGGAACACGAATATTTACATTTTTACCTCCAATTCCTGTTAAAGTTGTTTTATTTGGCATTGCTGTTAATCTAAGCGAGTATCCACATGATATATTATTTAATTTAACTATATCAGATGTTAATGTACTTAATTCTTGTTTAGTCGGTAAACATATCTCATGACAAGTTGTACAATCACCATAATTTTCTGGAACAATCATTCCTATTGCATTTGTTTTAGATGAAATTATTATATCTCCTATCTTAAAATTATTTTCAGTTAATAATTCATAATCCACCTCAATATTTCCATTCTCATCAGCACCAGATTCTCCTCTAATTTTTCGATTATTATATAAATTTACAATTCTACCAATTGTTATATTATGTTGACTATTTAATTCATCTAATTTTAAAATTAATTCATAATCCCCAAATGTTGCAGTAGAACCAGCCAATAATCCTGAGCCTACATTTGTCGGACCATTTCCTGATTTATATGACGCATAATCTATTAATTCATACCCATGATAATAATAATATGATGAATTTGCACTATTCGCACTACATGGATTATTATTTAATAATGTATTACTAGTTAATACTAACATTCGCACATGAAACTTATAAATATCATTTACATATATATTATGCTCTTCATTAATATTTTTTGCAGGAATATTATATAATGATGTTGCACCATCTATTTTAATTATATCTCCAGTTTTTAAATTATGGTCTTTATGTCTTACATATGCCCATGGCCACCCTTCATTTATTATAAATGGCCCTTGTTCTTCATCACTACTTACATTTAAATTTGAGTAGTAAAATATATCTTTATATTGTTTAATTTTAACTGTATTTTTAGTATCATCTAGATTTACTTTAAATGTAGGGTATGCATCTTTCACTTTTAATGATAATTTATTATTAAATTCTACTTTATTAATAAATTCTCTTTTATTATAATCATATTCATTCTTTTGTACTTTATTAAATTTTGATTCAGTTTCCTCTATAAAATTTTTAGAAGTATATGTACCTTGATCTATTGTAATAGTATAAATCGGATACATACAATATTGTGTTACATTTTCAATTGTTTCTATTACATTTAATTTATAATCATCTGTATAATCATTACATAATGGTTTTACATTTATTTTATTTTTATTTAATGTTTTAGTTGTATCTATATATACCGAATTTGTATATTCATTTTGTATTGTATCAATATTATTTATATGTTCTACTGGATTTATTGTATTATTTGTTATAAAACTATCTTCGACCTCCCAATATCCAGCATATTTTTTTAATGCCAAATTAGATAAATAATAATATTTATCATAATATATAATTATATTATTAAAAAATTTATAAAAACTATTTATTTGATTTACATCACTTATTGCTACACCATTTAATAATATACTACTAATAATTGTCGCATATGTTTGATTTTTTATACTTGTACTTATAAATGTTACTAATGTAGTTACTGTTGTTGCAGTATTTAATCCATTTAAAAATACATTTGTTGCAATTGGTATATTTACACTATTAATATATAATAAAAATGTATCTTTTATAGATAATAACTTTAATCCTAATTTATTTATAGTTGTTAATTTTATATATTCAATAAAAGTTGTTGATATATTTCGTAAATATTTATATGGCCAATAATTAATATTATTATAAAATTCATTCGGTATATATATATTTGTATTATTTGCTGTAACAAAATTATTAACTATAGTACTTTGAGATTGTTGTATAGAAGTTAATACTGCTGAATTACTATTTAATACTATTTTATCTTTTATACGATTATCATTTATTAAATATTTATTATTTACATATGTTGCATCATCTTTATTAATCCAATAAATTGTATCATTATGTTCTGGATAATTATCTGAATTATAATAAATATCATTTATATCATTTTTTGGTTTTTTATTTCTAATTGCTAATTGAGCATTTAACATTTCAATACTAATTAACGAAACACTGACAATATTTTTAAATTTCTTTCCTAATGATATTCTATAATGACTCGCTGATGAATATGCATTAATATTATTTACTACTTTTTTAATTGCTATATTACTTCCACCTCCAATTGTATTTATCGCTATATTATGTAACTGTATATCACTATTAATATGTATTAAATAATAATCACTCTCAATCTTATTTGTATATGAATTTATAACTATATTATTATTTAAATATTTTGGAATAACATTTATAGTATGTATCGGTTTTCCTGTTTCCTCATTATAATTAATATATTCTATCGGAATTCCTCCAATTGTATCTAAATATTTATTTGTTATTCTATCCCCTACTACATTTAATAATATTATTTGTGTTTTTTCATTTGGTTGAAATCCATGATTCGGATGATGTACTTCTATAGTATGATTATTTATTACTTTAATACCATTTGTATTTATCCCTGTATTTAATGTTTCTGTAATTAATTTTATATTTTTATATCTATTATTACTATCAATTGATACAACACTCTCTTTATAAATAACTTTCTTTTTCTTTTTATTTTTATTATCTAATTGATTATTAATCTCATTATAATTAGATACAGTATTATACATAATTATTTATTATTAGTATTTATTTTTAATTAAGTTTAAAAACAAATTCTTTAATATTATTTATTAATAAAAATGTTTGACATTGATAATATTTTACTGTTAGTTCTTATTTCCGGTATAATATACTATACATATACACAAATATCACGTATTACACAAAGATTAGAAGTTATAGAAGCACAAGTTTTTAAAGATTTATCACCAAATGATATTAAACAATCTGGTGGATCATCTACTTCTTTATTTGATAATTTTAGTAATATTAATAATATATTAGGTATGATGAGTCCTGAAAAATTATCCCAAACTAAATTTAGTGATGAAAATAATAATGATAAATCTGATAAATTAGATGATTTAAATGAATCTGATGATGATTCTGATTTTGAAAATATAAATGATGATGATGACGATGATAATGATGATGATGATGATGATGACGATAATATAGAAGATGAAGCTAATGATGTTCTAGATGAAGCAAATGATGTTCTAGATGAAGCAAATGATGTTCTAGATGATATTAATGCTGAAGAAGATTCTAGTACTAATAATATTTCTGAATTAGAAAATACAAATATTACTGAAAGAGTTTTAACTGACCCATATAATGTTAGTGATGATGTAGATAATGAACCAAATCCAGCATTAGAACACTTAGAAGATATTATAAAATCTAGTGTTAATGCTGCTGAATTAAAATTACAAGACCCTCCTAAAGTATTAAAAAAACGTGGTAGAAAAAAAAAAGAATAAATAATTAATTTTTTTTATTATATATATATATATATATAATGAGCGAACCTACTGATTTTAATTTTGATTTAGCCGCAAGAGAATTAACTAATTATAGATCTTCTAAAGATACTGAAGCAGAAATGGCTGCACAATATAAACTTCATAATAGTTGGGAAGTTAAACAAACTTACACTACACATGCTAATAAATTTAGAGAACATAATCTTAAAACTTTAGAAAAAAGTTTAGCAGTTAACTATGCAAAACGTATTCCAGATGCATATGTATCCACTTGTGGCGCACAACACCCATGTACTGTAAATAAAACAGATGATACTTTTGCACTTGGTGTCGGAAGAGTACAATATAGTGATAAAAACAATCAATAATTTTATTTATAAATTTTTAATATTTTTTTTTATCTTAAAATTGATAATAATAATTAAATATAGTAAATTAATAATTATAATATAATGACTCAACAAACATTAAATAATTATTTTAATATATCCGATAATTATACTAAGATATATAACATTTATACCGATGGCTCTTGTATAAATAAAAATAATAAATCATATGCAGGATATGGTATTTATATACCTTCTAAAGATATTAAATTAAGCAAAATTTTAAAAGGAAAAAAAACAAACAATAGAGCTGAATTATCCGCCATTATTGATGCAATCAATATATTCCCACCATCACATACTGAATTAAATATTTATACAGATTCTACATATAGTATATTAATTTTTACAACTACCGGAATTAAATATAAAAAAAAACATTATAAAAATGTCTTAAATGCTGATTTAGTTAAAACAGCCGTTGAATTAACCACTAAATATAATTTAAAATTTAAACATATTATTGCTCATACTACTAATCAAGATGAACACTCTATTGGAAATCGTATCGCCGATAAATTAGCAACCGATGCATCTTATTTAGATTACACTAATAATAAAACTTAACCATAATTTTTTACACGTAATGCATACTGAATATGATTATTAATTTGAGTAATTACTTTATTAAATTTAATACGCTTACCCCAAATCTCAAATTTTTTTTGTTCTACATTATGCCAAATAAATGCAATATTATTAGATTCTGTAATCTTTTTTAAATTACAACCATCCTTCCCAATCGCAATTGCTAAAATCTCTGGTGTATAATTTGCTGGAATCTCTATATAATCCGTATTTGCAAATGGCGGTTTATGATTTGGATCATTATAATTATATAATGGTGCCATATTATATGTTGTAGCACCCGATGCTACTGTATTAGAATTATCTGTATCAATATCCATTATACTTATTATACCGTTAATTATATAATTACTACAATTTTTATATACTTTTATATCAATATATTTTTATTAAAATTGAATTTAAATTAAATTACTTAATCAAATAATGATTTTTACTACTGACCATCATAACTCTATATTATTACATAAAATATTCCACTTAATATCTAATTTAACAAATGATGTCAATTTACAATTTAAATATGATGGACTTTATATTCAAGCAAATAAATGTAATACATGTATCACAAATATATATTTTAATTATAAATTTTTTACAGAATATAAATATATTAATGATATTACAATTGCAATTTATTCTAAAAGTATATTACATATTTTAGAACATTTAATTAAATTAAATACAATTATTGAATTTAAATATTGTATAGATGATTTAAAATTATATATTTCTAGTACAAATAATTATACTATAACTTATTCATTAAATACTTTATATATTAATATTAATAATATTAATATAATTAATCATTCTTCATATTCATTCCGTATTAATCATACTGAATTTAATAATTTAATTAATGAATGTTGTAAATTAGAAATTGATGATATTATCTTTAGTATTGATAAAAAAAATACAAAAATAATATGTAATGGAACGATTATTAACGCTGAAATAGAATTAAATTCACTCCTAACACATTTAAATTTTAATAATTCTACTGCTATAGAATGTATAGATAATTTTAAAAATACATATAAGTTACAATACTTTAAATATCTTACATATATTAATAATAATTCAGATATTACAATATCATTAGATAAAGATATGCCTATATTTATTAATATTGATTTTCATAATTATTATTGTAATATTGAATGTATTATTGCATCACAATTATTACATCACACTTAAATTAAGATATACTAAATGTTATATTTGTTATATATTTAAGTAAATTATTATCAAAGTTTTTAAATTTATATGTATAATCCTTATAATATATTTTATTATCATGTATTACAAAATAATTTTTATTTTCCTCTAAGATTAAACCATCTATTTTTAATTTTATTTTTTCACTTCTATTTTCTATATCACTAATTTTAAAATCATGAATTTTATCTAATTTAAATGTTTTAAAATTATATTTTTTATTTAAATTTAGTTCATTAATTATATTATCTAAATTACAATAGATTTTATCACCAAATAAATGATAATAATTATGTTCTACAAATGTTTCCTCTCTACATATATTACATTTTATCGGTTTTAATTTATCATTATTTATATCTAATATATATTGTAACTCATCATCTGTATTTATTAAATCTAATGTAATTTTTGTATCTAATTTAACTACTTGATAACCACATTTAGTACAATTTGCATGAGTTAATTTTAATATGTATAATTCCTTTAATGGATTATCTTCTAAATTTTCAACTAATTCTTTAATTGTTAAATGTAGTCTAGTAAATTCATCATTATATTTATTAAAATTATCTTTTAATGATTTAAAAAAATCAGACTCCGATAAATTAGTTTTTGTATTAATATATGTATGATTAATATATTCATTCAATATTGCATTATTTATTTTTGTATAATTAAATAATGTTACTGTATCATATATCCCATCTGTATTCATATTATATATAAACTTTTCTATAAAATTACTCTCCTCAATATTTGGATAATATGTTATAGTTGTTGTATATTTGTTATTTGTATTATAATATTTTTGTAAACTATTTATAAAATTATCTCCACTCTTATCATTTACTATATATTTATTAAAAACATTGTTATATTTTAATAATATTATTATCGTATTAATATAAGAACTATTATAACTATATAAACTATTCTCTTCTGTTTTCTCTAATTTATCTAAATAAGCCATTATTTCTTCATTTATATTACTTGTATTATCTACTGATATTGAACTACTCTCTTGTGATATATATGATATTTTTGATTCCATACTATCATCATATGAAATAGTATTAATATCATCTAAATTTATATTTGTTATAATTTCTTTAAAAAATTTATCACAATCTAATTTATTCAAATTATTTTCATTCAAAATTTTAATATTTTTATTATATAATTGTCCAATTATAATAATTTTATCATCATTTGCTTTAAAATAAGAATCTAATATAATTACTTGAATTATTGTTCCTATTTTTAAAGTTTTAACTGGTACTAACATATTTGGAATTATTACTGTACACATATTATAATATAAACTTTTACATTTATAACCTAATGTATTAATTGATACTATTTTACACGGATATAGCCCTCCCTTAAATGGATGAAAAATACTTGCTTTATATATTATATCATATAATATTTTTTGTTTATAATATTTCCCAATACTCCGCTCTTTTATTATAATATTATTTTCTAATAGATATCCATCATTATTACAACGATTACCTATTTTGTCTTTTAATTTTTCTAATAAAATACTATCAATTGAATCTATTGAATTAATTTCTAATATACTTAATTCAACATTTGCTTTATACAATGATTCAAGTTTATTTAACATATATATATATTATATAAAATTTAATTATAAACTAAAATCAATTAATATTTTTTCATCTGATTCCTTTAAATTATCTGATTCCTCTAATTTCTGTAACTTATCTGATTTCTGTAACTTATCTGATTTCTTTAACTTATCTGATTTCTGTAACTTATCTGATTTCTTTAACTTGTCTACCTTTATTACTTCTTCTTCATCATCACTATCTAATAATTCAATTGGCATTTTATTATTTTTCTTTTTTGATACCTTTTTTATATTATTCTGTTTATTTAATTTATTCAATTCCTCATTTTCATAATAATTTGTTTTTCGCCTCTCTAATACTTCTTCCCAAAAATCTTTAATTAATGGTAAATTCGTATTAAACCATTCAATATCTCTCTTTACTTCTATACATGAATATACTTCACATGTCCAATAAATCGGTGCTATATCATTTATATCATTTTTTTCTTCTAACTCTTGTATAGTATTATCCCTCCATTTAAATAATTCTTTTGTTGAACCTAATAAATCACTAGATGGATAATAATATTGATCATAATTACGAATAATTACACCTTTATATAACCCTAAACTATTTAATGGAATATCTTCATCTTCTAAATAATCATCCATATATTCATCCTCATCTTTATATGTAACCACTTTTATTTCTTCAAAATCACAATATTCTAAATCACATACTTCTAATTGCATTTGAATTTGAATCCAATAATAAATAGGCGCTTCTCCTGTAATTTTACGATTTACTACCGACTTAATTTCTACCATCCTACAATCTTGTGTAATTCCATCAGGTGATGCCCCTATAAAACTATATTTAGGATGCGTTAATAAACCGAATTCCAATACTTTCTTTTTATACATATGTTCATAAATTATTGTTGCAACTTCTTCATATATTTGTCCATGTCGCGTAAATTCATTTCCTACAAATTTATCATATCCACATTTCTTTTTTAATAATGCATTCCGTGACATATATTTATTTTTTCCTACTGCTGCTCCTACATCACTCGCAGTAATCATTTGTTTACGTGTTTTATACCATTCTTTTGAACGTTGCACTGGCTGATACATTTTACTTAATTCCATTACAATTGGACTAACATTTAAAATTTCCCCAATTATTTTATACATCATATCATGAATTATCTTTTTTTTTAACATATATTTTGGAATATGCTTTAATTGTGATTTTATTATAGCATATATAGAATTAATATACGATTCTGATATATCATATTCTATTTCAATATTATCTAAAATTTCATATATTAATGTATATAGTTCTTTATATTTCATTTTAATACTATATTAAAGTAGTAATTATTATTTAAATGATATTTAAAAGTATACATAGTTATAAAGTATACAT